>OMAC01000223.1_pt1 | contig 55561 bp, 47 predicted proteins | sample 1644561 | NCBI WGS metagenome assembly OMAC01 (sample SAMEA103958144, study PRJEB25191) | human gut metagenome
ATATATATATTTTTACAATAAGTATTGATTATAATCATAAATACTGCTATAATAGACTCTGTATTCTGGCGTCGTGGCGAAAGGCGGATCCGGTGCCCCAACCACGACCATTATGAGATTTGTGAAGTACCCTTAAGGAGAAGATATGGATTCCATAAATGAAATTTGGATGGCTGTTTTAAATTACATGAAGCCCCAGGTCAGCGAGACCGCCTACAGAATGTGGCTGCAGGATCTGATTTTAAAGAACCTGGACGGCAAGTGTGCTGTGGTGGAATGTAATAACCAAATGAAATACAATATTGTCAGCGAGCAGTATAAAGAACCGTTGGAAGCGGCATTTGAAGAAGTGATCGGCTTTCATGTTACGGTAGAGATCACAACCCGGGACAATACGCCTAAAGAAGAAGTAAAGCCCAAGGATACCCATCTGTTGCCCACGGAGCAGCCGGGGGATATTCATACTTTTGATACCTTTATTGAGGGCTATTCCAACAAATTTGCTTACCGTGCAGCCATGGCGGTGGCAAAGGATCCGGGCGGCGTCAGCAGCCAAACCAACTATAACCCGCTGTTTATTTACGGTCCCTCCGGACTGGGCAAGACCCACCTGCTTAACGCCATTTGGCACGAAATTCAAGACAATTTTCCGGAAAAGCGTATTCTTTATGTAAAGGCGGAAAGCTTTGGCAACGAATTTGTAATTGCCTTGCAGCGGCACACTACCGATGACTTCCACGACAAGTATAGAAAAAATATTGATGTTCTTTTGGTGGATGATATTCAGTTTTTAGCCGGGAAAGAATCCATCACCGAGGAGTTCTTCCACACCTTCTCTGCACTAAAGGACGCAGGCAAGCAAGTGGTCATTACCTCTGACCGGGTGCCGAAAGACATTCCCATGATTACCGACCGATTGAAAACCCGGTTTGAAAGCGGTCTGCTGGCGGACATTAACCCGCCGGAATTTGAGACCCGCTGTGCCGTCATTAAGCGCAAGGCGGAAATGCTGGATTTTGACATTCCGCAAGAAGTGGTAGAATATATTGCAAAAAATGTAAAAAACAATATTCGCCACCTGGAGAGCGTGACAAAAAAATTGCAGGCCATGCAAAACCTGTTTAACCAAAAGCCCACCATTGCCGGGGCGCAGACAGTGATTAAAGATATTATTGAGGACAGCCAGCCCCTGCCGGTCACCATTCAAAGAGTGGTAGACGAGGTGAGCCGAGTTACCGGCATCTCTGAGGAAGAAATTTACAGCACCAAGCAACAAGCAGCCGTAACGCACGCCCGCAAGATTACTTTTTATGTGATCCGGGAAGTAACCGGTATGAGCTATGTGGCGATCGGCAAAGAATTTAAAAAAGACCACTCCACCATTATGTACAATGTGAACAGTATTGAAAAGGCCATGAAAAAGGACTCTCGCCTGGCTCGCCAGGTCAATGATATTGTCAACAACATCAACCAACACAAGGATAACCAGTAAGACAAAAATACGCGCCTTACAAACCAAAATTTTCAACATTTTTTTTCATTTTGCACAAAGAAAATTTGCACACCCCTTGTGAAAGACAAAATCTTTCCACATCTTCAACAAATTTTCAAAATCCGGGCGTGGAAGAAAAAGGCGCCAAAAATCCCGCGGTTGACCGCAATTTTGCCGCTTTCCACACTTTCACCGCCCTATAACTACTACTACTAAAACCCATACTGTAATAGGAAACGGAGGGAGCGAATTTTATGAAATTCACCTGCAACGCCAGAGAACTGAATACCGCCTGCAATAATGTAATGCGCGCAGTCAGTACCAAAATGACCGTACCCACCATTGAGGGTATTTTAATGGAATGCGGCAGCGATACGCTGAGCCTCACCGGCTATGACTTTGAATTTGGCATCAACACCACCCTGCAAGCCAGCGTTACCGAACCGGGTGCCATAGTGATCAATGCCAAAGTGCTTTGCAATATTATCAAGGAGCTGACGGCAGAGACGGTGACCTTTGACATCAGCGGCACCTCTGTTTCTATTATTTGCGGCGCTGCCCAATATGCCATTACCGGTATTGACGCAGACGATTATCCGGAACTGCCCAGCGTCAGCGGCGGCTATCCTCTGTTCTTAAATCAGAACCTGTTGCAAAAGATGGTACAGCAGACGCTGTTTGCGGTGGCAGACAGCGAAGCCTCTAAACCGGTGCACACAGGGCTTAAATTTGAAATGAGCCTGAACCAGCTGCGCCTGATCGGTGTAGACGGTTACCGCTTGGCCATTCGCACGGAAACCGTAAAATATGACGGTGAGGATATTAGTTTTATCGTACCCAAAAAGACGGTACGGGAGCTGATCAAGCTGCTGAACCCGGAGGAGGACGAAAATATTTCCGTCTCCGTAGGCAAGCGTCATATTGTATTTGAAGTGGGGCAGTACAGCATTATCAGCCGGTTGCTGGAAGGCGAATTCTTAGATTATAACGCCGCAGTGCCTAAAAGCAGTAATACCACGGTACTTATTAACACCGAGGACGCCATTCACTGCATTACCAGTACCATTCCGGTGATTGAAAATAACCAAAAGAACCCCATTCGCTGTCTGTTTGATGCAGACGAAATGCGAGTGTCCACTGTGTCCGGCCTGGGCCGGGTGGTAAACTACACCCACGCCAATGTAAGCGGCGACCGGGTGGAAATTGGCTTTAACTCCAAATATGTGCTGGATGCACTAAACGCCGCAGACACCGATCAGGTACGCATTGAGTTGTCCGGCCCGGTTAGCCCGGTGAAGGTGCTGCCGATGACCGACGACAGCTTTCTGTTCTTGGTGCTGCCTATGAGGCTGAAAAATGAAGCTTAATGTAAATATCAAACCTCACCGGCAAGAGACGGTGACCATCAGTACCCCCTTTATCCGGCTGGACGCGCTGCTGAAATTCAAAGGCGAGGCGGAAACCGGCGGCCAGGCTAAGCAAATGATCCAGGACGGACTGGTGAAAGTGAATGGGGAGACCTGCACCGCAAGGGGTAAAAAAATCAAGCCCGGCGATGTGGTGGTCATCCACGGCACTGATTATACCATACAGCAATGAAGATAGAACGCATGGGTATTGACGCCTACCGCAATCTGGAACACCTGGTGCTGGATTTTGACGATGTAAATGTAATTTACGGCGAAAATGCCCAGGGTAAGACCAATTTGATTGAAGCGGTGTACCTGTTTACCGGCGCTAAAAGTTTTCGCGGCGCCCGGGACAGCGAGCTGGTACAGTTTGGCAAAGAACAGGCACAGCTGCAAATTCATTTTGTCAGCGGTAATCGACCCCAAACGGCCATGTTACAGATCAAAAAACGCCGCAGCGCCACCTTAAACGGCATTGCCAAGGCCTCTGCCGCCGCACTGGGAGAGGAGATCAAGGCGGTAGTATTCAGTCCCGCCCATTTGACCATGATTAAAGACGGCCCGGCAGAACGGCGCAAGTTTTTAGATCTTGCTCTGTGCCAAATCCGTACAGGATATAAAAAATTGCTCAGCGACTACAACCGCAGTTTGGCCCAGCGGAATATGCTGCTGCGAGATATTGCGGCAGGTAAAATGAGCGCCGACACCCTGTTTATTTGGGACGGCAACCTGGCTCGTGCCGGAGCAAAAATCATTTATCAGCGCCGTGCCTATGTAGCTGCGCTGGAAGAACCGCTTTCCCGTATTCACACCGGTCTGTCCGGCGGGCGGGAGCAGATCGGCGCCCGACTGCAAGGCGCCTTTGATTACGGTGATTTGGCCGTAGAAGAACTGGAACGGCGGCTGCTTTCTCTGCTGGAAAGTGCCCGCAGCGAGGATATTTACCACCGGGCCACCACCGTTGGACCTCACAGGGATGATCTGGATATTACCTTAAACGGTATTTCTGCCCGAAAGTACGGCAGTCAGGGGCAGCAGCGCAGTTGTGTGCTCTCCCTAAAGCTGGCGGAGGCGGAAATTCTGCAACAAAAAACAAATGAAGCCCCTATTGCCCTGCTGGACGATGTAATGAGCGAGTTGGACGAAGGGCGGCAAGATTATATTCTCAACCACATGAAGGGTATGCAGTTGTTTATCACCTGCTGTGATGCGGGCACCATCTTGCGTGGCACCCGGGGCAAAACCTTTCATATTGAAAACGGCAAGGTGGTGAACTGATGCTCCTGCACATTGGCGGCGACACAGTGGTGCGTACCGGCGATATTATTGGTATTTTTGATATGGATACCTCCACGGTAGGTAAGGCCACCCGAGATTTTTTAACCAGGGCAGAGCAGCAAAAGCGGGTGCAGTATGTAAATTACGACCTGCCCAAAAGCTATGTGCTTACCAAAGAGACGGTGTATATCAGTCCACTGAATGTAAGCACGCTGATCAAACGATGGAAATAACCCATTTTCGATAGAATACGGACACAGGCACCGCACCTGCCCACAGTGCGGAGGACGCCTTTGTGGGCAGAAAGGCAGAAGTTATGGCTGAAGAAGAAAAGACTGTTTTGGAAGAAGCGGATATGGACACCGTTGTAACGGAAGAATATTCCGCAAAAGATATTCAGGTGCTGGAGGGCCTGGAGGCCGTCCGCAAGCGCCCGGGTATGTATATCGGCTCCACCGGCCCCCGAGGTCTGCACCACCTGGTGTATGAGATCGTTGACAACTCCATTGACGAGGCACTGGCCGGGGTCTGCACCCACATTGAGACGGAGATTTTGCCCGGTAATGTGATTAGCGTGCGGGATAACGGCCGTGGTATTCCCACCGGCATTAACGAAAAGACCGGTCTGCCTGCTGTAACGGTGGTACTCACCGTACTCCACGCCGGCGGTAAGTTCGGCGGCTCCGGCTATAAAGTATCCGGCGGTCTGCACGGCGTAGGCTCCTCTGTGGTAAATGCTCTGTCCCAGTGGCTGGAGGTAGAGGTGACCCAGAACGGCCATGTGTACGCCCAGCGCTTTGAGCGAGGCAAGCCGGTGGACGATCTGCATATTATTGCCGATCGAGAGGGGCACGGCACCCTTATTCGCTTCCAGGCGGACCCGGAGATTTTCTCCGAGACCACCGAGTACGAGTACGATGTATTGGCCCGCCGTCTTCGGGAGCAGGCGTTCCTGAACGCCGGGCTGTCCATTACGCTGACGGATAAGCGGGGCGAAGAGCCGGTAGCCGAGGAATTCTGCTACGAGGGCGGTATTCGGGAATTTGTAAAGTACATCAACACCACCCGGGGACTAAACCCCATTCAGGACGAAGTGATCCACATCTCCACGACTAAGGACGACCGCAGTGCAGAGGTGGCGCTGTGCTATACGGACAGCTACAATGAGACCCTGCTGTCCTTTGCCAACAACATAAATACCATTGACGGCGGTACCCACGAGACCGGGTTCAAAACCGCCCTGACCCGGGTGTTTAACGACTACGGCAAAAAGTTTAATATTCTGAAAGAAAATGACAAGAAGCTCTCCGGCGACGATGTGCGCGAGGGGCTGACTGCCGTCATCAGCGTGAAGCTTACCGAGGCCCAGTTTGAGGGCCAGACCAAGGGCAAACTGGGCAATACGGACATTACCGGCCTGGTTAGCTCCCTGGTATATGACAAACTAATGACCTATTTTGAGGAGAACCCGGCGGTAGCCAAGGCGCTGCTGTCCAAGTCTCTGGACGCTTCTCGCGCCAGAGAGGCGGCCCGCAAGGCCAGAGATAACGCCCGTAATAAGACCGGGCTGGAAAGCAGCAAGCTGCCGGGCAAGCTGGCGGACTGCTCCTCCAACGACCCCTCCCTGTGCGAAATTTACATCGTCGAGGGTGATTCCGCCGGCGGCTCCGCCAAGGACGGACGGGACCGTGCTCACCAGGCCATTCTGCCCCTTTGGGGTAAAATGCTGAATGTGGAAAAGGCACGGCTGGACAAGGTTTACGGCAACGAAAAGCTGATGCCTGTGGTGACCGCGCTGGGCACCGGCATCGGCGAGGACTTTGACATTACCAAGTTGCGCTACCACAAGATCGTGATTATGGCCGATGCGGATGTGGACGGCGCGCATATTCGTACCCTGCTGTTGACCTTCTTCTTCCGCTATATGAAGCCCTTAGTTGAGGGCGGCTACATTTACCTGGCCCAGCCCCCGCTGTTTAAGGTACAAAAGGGCAAAAAGTTCAAGTATGCCTTTAGCGACGAGGAGCGGGACCGGCTCATTGAAGAAATGGGCGGCCAGTGCGACATTCAGCGATACAAAGGTTTGGGTGAGATGGACCCGGAACAGCTGTGGGAGACCACGATGGATCCGGAATTTCGCATTATGCTGCGGGTGACCGTAGAGGACGCCCAGCAGGCGGACGAAACATTCTCTATTTTAATGGGCGATAATGTTGAACCCCGCCGTGAATTCATTGAAAAGAATGCAAAATATGTACAGAATCTGGACATTTAATTGCAAGTAAATGCCTACCCCGGCGGGGTTCAAACGACGCTCCACAGGTTGGCGCGTTAGCGCGACTGAGAGATTCAATCACATTTTCTCCCAAATAAAGGAGAACACCATGACCACATTTGAATTCAAAATGACGCCACGGGCGTATTACGCCGGGTGGCGGGTGCTGCAACGGCAGCAGCTGCGGCTGCAATGGGTGTTTTGCGCCCTATGTGCGGTGCTGGCAGTGGCGGGTATTTTACTGTATTTTCTGCTGCAAGATGTAGAAGAGACGGCGATACTCCCGGCGCTGAGCGGTATTGTAGCAGCCATGGCTGTGCTGCTGCCCTGGGTGCGTCGCAGTTCCGTGCTGCGGGAGTTTGGCAACTCTCCCACACTGACCCAGCCCTTTACCCTTCGGCTGGAGGAACAGGCGCTGCAGGTGTGGAGCAAATTTGAGCAGTACACCCTGCCTTGGCAGGGAATCACCTACGCTAAGGAGACCAAGGATTATATTATTCTCATCGGGTGCTACCGTATGGGGCTGTTTGTGATTGAAAAAGCAGACTGTGACCCGGCGGATCTGAACGCGCTGCTCAGCGCCCTGCACGAGAAGGCACCGGCCTTTGGAGGTGCAAAATGATTGAAGCAAACTACTGCTTAAATGCGGCGGATTTTGCCGATATGGCGGCGCTGCGTCGGCGGCTGACCCGCACGACCCCCATTCTCTTTTTTGCAGCTGTTGGATTTGGCTGTGCGGTGGCGGGCTTTAGCGCCCGGTCCCACCGGCCCGCTGTTGCGCTGGCGGCCTGTTTGCCCCTGTTGGCCATGGGCGTTCTGCTGCTGTGCCGCGAACCTGTATCTCGGCGGATGTATACCCGCCTGTGCAAGGCACATCCGTCCCTGACTGCGCCGGTGCAAATGCGCATTACCGGCACGGAGGTGGAGTGGACCATGCCCGGCGAAAAGCCGGATCAGTGCGAAATTCACGCTGTGTACCCTATGGCCATGTTCGGCGCCGTATTTGAGACCGGGCGGCTGTTTGCCTTTGCCATTCCCGGCACCGTTACGCTGCTGCTGCCCAAGCGGGCACTGCCGGAGAGCGAACTGCCCCGGCTGCGGGAAATGCTGCAAAACACCGCTTATTATAAATTGACCAAGTAAAACCTGCCGGGCTGTGGCCCGTATTTAGGAGATGAATGCCAATGGATAACAATGAGATCCGGTATGACAATCAAAAGATCGTAGATGTAGAGATTAACAAAGAGGTGCGCAAGGCCTTTTTGGACTACTCTATGAGCGTGATCGTCAGCCGTGCCCTGCCGGATGTGCGGGACGGGCTGAAGCCGGTACACCGCCGTATTCTTTACACCATGTTTGAGAACAACCTGTACCCGGATCGGGCGTACAGAAAGTGTGCAGACACCGTAGGTACCGTGCTGGGTCGTTACCACCCTCACGGCGACGCCTCTGTGTATGATGCCATGGTGCGACTGGCCCAAACCTTCTCCATGCGCTACACGCTGGTAGACGGTCACGGCAACTTTGGTACCGTAGACGGCGACCCGGCCGCTGCGTACCGATACACCGAGAGCCGAATGAGCAAGATCAGCATGAAAATGCTGCAAGATATTGACAAGGACACGGTGGATTTTGCCTCCAACTACGATGACCGACTGAAAGAGCCGGTGGTACTGCCGGCCCGCTATCCCAATTTGCTGGTGAACGGCTCCAGCGGCATCGCCGTAGGTATGGCCACCAACATTCCGCCCCACAATCTGCGGGAAGTGATTGACGGTATGTGTTGCCTGATCGACAATCCGGATGCCGGATTGCCGGAGCTGATGCAGCACATTAAAGGCCCGGACTTCCCCACCGCCGGTATCATTATGGGCGCTCGGGGCATTCGCCAGGCCTATGAGACCGGCCGAGGCAAGATCTATCTGCGTGCCCGGGCAGAGATTGTAGAGAGCAAGGGCGACCGCTACAAGATCGTGGTTACCGAGCTGCCCTACCAGGTGCGCAAGGCGGCGCTGATTGCCAGCATTGCCGAGTTGGCCCGAGACAAGAAGATCGAGGGCGTGGCGGACATTAAGGACTTCTCCTCCCGCAAAGGTATGCACATTGAGATCACCGTCAAGCGGGACGCCAACGCCCAGGTGGTGCTCAATAACCTGTACAAGATGACGCAAATGCAGGTAACCTTCGGTGTGATTATGTTGGCACTGGTAGACGGCGTGCCCCGCATTCTTTCCCTGAAGGAAATGCTGCAAAATTACATTACCTTCCAGGAAGAGATCATCACCCGCCGCACCCGCTATGATTTGAAGAAAGCCCAGGATCGCGCCCATATCTTAGAGGGTCTGGCCCGCGCCATTGATATTGTGGATGAGATCATCGCCACCATTCGCGGCTGCAAAGGCGGCCAAGCCGAGGCCAAGCAGGAATTGATGGCCAAGTACGACTTTGACGAGCCACAGGCTGCGGCCATTGTGGCGTTCCGTTTGGGTCAGTTGGCCGGACTGGAAATTGAAAAGATCCGCACCGAGTTGGGCGAGCTGCACATCAAGATTGCCGATTATCAAGACATTCTCAGCAGTGAGACCCGGGTGTTAGAGATCGTAAAGGAAGAGGCCCGCGCCATCGGCGACAAATTCGGCGACGAACGGCGTACCGAGATTACCGCTGCCTCCGGCGATGTGGATGACGAGGACCTGATTCCGGTAGAGGACTGCATGCTCACCCTGACCACCATGGGGTATATGAAGCGCCAGACGGTAGATACTTATAAGGCACAGAACCGCGGCGGCAAAGGCATTATGGGCATGAGCCGCAGAGAGGAAGATGTGGCCAAGACCATGTTTACCTGCTCCACCCACGACTACATTATGCTCTTTACCAACAAGGGCAAGGTGTTTAAGATGAAGGGATACGAGATCCCCGCCGCCTCCCGTACCAGCAAGGGTATGAATGTGGTGAACCTGCTGCCTTTGGAGAATGAGGAGCAGATCAGCGCTATGGTGCGGGTGCCGGACAGCGAGGAGCGCCAGTACCTGTGCATGGTTACCAAGAACGGTGTGATCAAGCGCACGGAGATCAGCCAGTACGATCATATTCGCAAAACCGGCATTATCGCCATCAATTTGGACGAGGGCGATGAACTGAGCTGGGTGGAGATCACCGACGGCAACCGCAATCTGATCGTGGCTACCCACGACGGCATGAGCATTTGCTTTAAGGAGAGCGACGCCCGCCTGATCGGCCGTACCGCCCGCGGCGTGCGCGCCATTCAGCTGGCAGAAGGCGACTATGTGGTTGGCTTTGCCGTGGCGCTGGAGGACACCCGCCTGCTTACCGTCAGCGAGACCGGCTACGGCCGCAAGAGCAACTTTGACGACTACCGGGTGCAGTCCCGTGCCGGCAAGGGTCTGATCAACTACCATACCGAGACCTACGGCAAGGTGGCCATGATCGCCCCGGTGCGCGAGGACCAGGATATTATTATGATCTCCCAGGAAGGCATTGTCATTCGCACCCCTGTGGATCAGATCTCTGCCTTTAAGCGCCCGGCCAAGGGCGTGAGGGTGATGCGTACCACAGACGAGGACAAGGTGGTTACCCTGTCCGTGGTGGAGCACATGGAGCCGGAGAAAACGGACGACACCCCGGAGGGTGACGACACAGAAACCCCGGCATCTGCCCCGGAAACCGCAGAATAATAGACACTTAACCGTCTGTGTGTTCACAAAGCACAAGATTTTACAAATTTTTTATTGTAATGACATAAAAAATGAAGTATAATTGTGGCTATGCTTTGGGGCACACAGGCGCTTTTGTTTTTTGTGCCGTCGGTCCCAACGGAACTACCTGCAAAAAGAGGAGATCTTTTTCATGGCAAAAGACTATAATATTGACGATATTTTGTCCGAGGTAAAGCAGCGCCGGGCAGAGCAGGAAAGCAACTTAAAGTCTGCGCCTGCGCCCAAGGCTGCGCCTGTACAGACGGACGCCAATCGAGAAGCCTACGCCGGTAAACTGGTGGAGGAGCTGCTGGGTCCGGAAAAGCCCGCTGTAAAGCCGGAACCGAAGGAGAAAAAAGCAGCAGCGCCGCAGCCGACGAAAGCAGCGCCGCAGCCCACCCCGGCACCCCGGGAGAAAGCGGAGCCGCAGCAAAAAGCTGCCCCTGCGCCGGAAGCCAAACGGGCGCCCAAACCCGCCGCACCCAAGGCAGACACTGCCGATGTGCCGGTGCAGCAGGTGCGCCGCAAGTTGCAACCCCCGCCCCCGGCATACGAAAATCGGGATCGCACCGTGACCCCGGACAAGCCGAGCCAAAAGCCGGAAAACCAGCCCCCGCTGGAGCCGGCGAACCTGCGCCACCAAGCCACGGACGAGATGATTGATTTGTTCTCTCTCTCCGGCAAGGCTGAGAATGCACCGGCGGCAGCGGACAAAAAGCGCAAAAGCGGCAAAAAGCAAAAAGACCCGAACGCTTTGCCCTGGCGCAAGACCAAAAAGGGCAAAATTTCCATTGCCATTATTGTTGTGCTGGCCGTGTTGATTGTGGCCGGCGGCGTTTTTGCCGTGTGCTATGTAAACGGTCTGTTGGGTAAGTTCACCGACGAAGCGGACGATTACAAAAAGACGGACACCTCCTATCATGGTATGGATTTCTTAAAAGAAAACTTTCCGGAGATCAAGGAGCCGTCTGCGGCAGACGCAACGACCTATAAAGAATATTTGAAAAACTGGTACAAAAACGGCGATCCGGTCAGCTCTACCCATGTAAAGAACATTTTGCTCATCGGTGAGGACACCCGGGAGGAGCAGATCAGCGACACCTCCCGTGCCGACTCTGCCATTATCGCCAGCGTTAATATCGACACCGGCAAGATCACCCTGACCTCCGTACTGCGCGATTTGTATGTGTACTTTGAGGCGAACGGTGAGGGCCAGTACGACAAGATCAACGGCGCTGCCTCTATGGGCGGCATGAAGGAATACATCAAAACCGTGGAGCGTTACTATAAGATCCAGATCGACAACTACGCGGTGGTGAACTTTGCCAGCTTCCCCAAGATCATTGACAGCTTGGGCGGCGTGACCATTACCATTACCGATCGGGAGATTAACGAGATCAACAACCACCCCAAGCGCTACGGCAATGTGTATATCGAGAAGAGCTACGAGGGCACCGAAGGTAAGCAGAAGCTGAACGGTAAGCAGGCGCTGGCCTACTGCCGTATTCGTAAGATTGACACGGATAACGCCCGCGCCGATCGGCAAAAGACCGTGCTGCTTCAGGTGTTTAAGAAGATGAAAGGCTCTTCCACCACCGAGCTGCTGAAAGTGGTCAACGACCTGGTGGGCTATGTGTACACCGGGTACAGCAAAAAGGAACTGTTGAGCCTGGCCACCTACGCGCTCTCTAACGGTTGGATGAATTATGAGACCCAGACATTTTCTGTGCCTACGCCGGATCATGCCCGCGGCGGCACCTACCTGATCGGTCCCACCCAGCTGACCCCCAGCCGCTCCGGCGGTGGGCTGTGGCTGTGGAAGTCAGATATTCCCCAGGACGCCTACGACCTGCAAATGAAGATCTACGGCAAGAGCAATATTAAGTTGGCGGAGAACCGCTGCGATTATTGCAACCTGCTGTAACGGCAGAATAAACAGAAGAAGAAATGTAAAAAAGCACCCCACCCGGGGTGCTTTTTTGATGATGATTTTATGTAAGTGCGGGCGGCAGATTGCCGCCCCTACGAGTAAATAGATGTTAAAAAACATAAAAGACCGCAGGCGTTTTGGTAACCGGTGGACCGTAGGGGCGGATACCATCCGCCCGCTTGATCCCAACATTTTTTATTTATCAAATTCCATTTTGTAGGGTGCGATGCCCGATCGCACTGTTAAATGCCGTCACAAAATCTTAGTCCTCTACCTGCTCTAACTGAGCCATAGGAATGGGGGCGGTGTCCTCCACTTGCATTTTATTGGCGCGCATCCACAGCGCCGGGTCCAGGTGTAGCTTGTAGCCAAAGCCCGGGTCCGTCTGCCAGTTGGCCATGGCTGCCTCCGGCAGGCCGTAGCAGGTGAGCAGGGTCATCATGACCCCGGCGTGGCACACCAGGGCGATCCGCCGGGTGCCGGTTTGGACACAGCCGGAGATCACTTTTTCAAAAGCGGCGCACACCCGGTGCATAAACTGGGCGTTGGTCTCGCCGTACGGCGGGCTTGCCTGCATATCCCCTTGCAGCCAGTCCCGAAAGTCCAGGTTGTCCTGCAATTCCGCAGCGGTCTTGCCCTCAAATTCGCCGAAGTTATATTCCTTAAAATCCTCAATGGTAATCAAATTGTTACGGGGAAAGAGGATGGCGGCGCTGTCCTTGCACCGCTTTAAGGGGGAGGTAAACACCGCGTCCACCTCCGGGTACGGGTACTTGCCCCGCAGGGTATGCAGTTGGTTAATACTATCCATAGTGAGTGGCAAATCCGTCTGCCCAATATACTGTGCGTTTAGGTTGCCTTTGGTGAGCCCGTGTCGAAAAAGATAAACTGTGTATGACTTCAATGCAAAATCCTCCTGAACAACGGCGATAGCCGACGAAACATTACAAATTGTTGACAGAATAAAATAGCCCTTTACAAAGAGTATAAGCTGATATATAATACTCGTTGTAATATTTTTGGGAGTGAATAAACAAATGGAGATCCAAAACGAGAACCTGGAACAGGTCAAAGAAGAGTTCAAGGACCTGAAAGGGCGGGCCAAAGCCGCCAAGCGCGCCATGCGCCAAAGTAAAGCCGACAAGGCGGAGAAAAACAGCAAGTTCGCCGCCACTCTGAGCCAGCTGCGTCGGGAGCGGGGCATCAGCCAAAAAAAAGCCGCCGGCGATTTGGGAATCAGCCAGGCACTGCTGTCCCATTACGAAAAAGGCATTCGGGAGTGCGGGCTGGACTTTGTGGTCAAATGCGCCGACTACTACGGCGTAACCACCGACTACCTGCTGGGGGTGTCTGCCAGCCGCAACGGACTGGATCCGTCCGTGTATGCCAGTTTGGGTGCAGAGGACGATGATATGCCCCTGAGCACCCTGAGCCAAGCCACCCGTATTTTGCTGGATACGGCAGCCGCTGCCTCTCGCGGGGGCGCTGCCCGGTATATTTATGATTACTATATGCTCAGCCTGTACCGAGGCGCGCTGACGATGGCTAAGGCCGGTATTTTGCCCAAAGAGATGTTCAAGCTGGACTACAATCTGGGTCGTGAATTGGCCTCTGCTGCCTTGGCGGTGCAGGACGCCCGCTTTGTGTTTATTGAGGACAAAAGCCGCACCGGCTCCGATGTGCCGGAAAAGACGGCGCTGCATACCATCATTGCCGAGGCGGAAGAATATATCCTGAATAATTTTGTGATCGAGTGATCAGAACAGGCTCTCCTGGGTTTGCTCCTCCGCCACAAATCGCGTTAAGATCGTCGCAGACAGTTCTGCGGCGATTTTTTTGAATGTGGGGTAATCCATGGCTGCGTTTTCGTCGCCGCCGTCGCTGATGGCGCGCATTACCGCAAAGGGCACCCCGTTGGCAGCACAAACCTGACCCACGGCGCCGCCCTCCATCTCGCCGCACAGGGCGTCAAACTCCCCGGCGATGGCAGACTTCAGCGCTGCGGTGCCGATAAAGGTATCGCCGCTGGCTACCGTGCCCCGATGGATACGCTCGCCGCTGTTGATGGCGGTGCGCGCCAGCCGATCGGACAGGGTTGGGTCCGTTGCCACTTTAATGGTGCCCAGGCCATTGATAAAGCCCTTTGGCTCGCCTAAAGCGGTAATGTCAATATCGTACTGGCACACATCGGTGGCAATGACGATATTTTTAATCACCACCCGCTCACTTAGGGAGCAAGCTACGCCGATATTGATGACCCGATCCACTTGGAAACGGTCAATGAGCAGCTGGGTGCACAGGGCGGCATTTACCTTGCCCGGTGCGCACTGCACCACGGTGATCATCACGCCCTCCAGCTCGCCGGTCACGAAGTCGCAGCCTGCCGCCCGGGTGGTGACGGTGCCGGTCATCTTGTCCTTAATGGTGCGGACCTCCACATCCATTGCGCCGATAATGCCTAACATATACGGGTCTCCTTTTGCAGTAAGGGCCGCAGCAGCAGCCGAAAAATCAGGACGCCGAGCACGGCACCCAGGGTGTTTAAGATAATATCGTCCACATCCGCGTCCCCGCTTTTGGTGAGAAGCTGAAAACTCTCTACAAACACGGACAGGGCCACAGGCACCAGGGTGCCCCACAGCACCGGACGCCGCCGCACCGTGCCGCAAAGGGCCAGGGACAGGGAGGTAAAGTACAGCACATTCCCTGCCGAGTGCAGGGCGGTGGAAAAAGACAGGGTGCCGGTCTGGGCATAATACCACAGGCAGTAGATCTCGCCCCGGAAGGGTACGCTGTTGGCGGTAACGAAAATATTGCCAAAGGTGCGCAGCAGAAAAAACTGCAGGATAAAAAGAAACGCGCACAAAGGCAGATAGCCCAGGGAGAACCGGCGGTAAAACAGGGCAAAGTCCACACACGCCTTGCTGCACCGGGCGCAAATCCAGCCTGCCGCCAGCAGGGTAAACACGCTGATGAGGGTGTAAAGAAAGTGGTAGATAATGCGGCTGTCGTCCAGTCGGGCAATTAAATTTACCGTATAGCGGTCGATAAAGAACAGCACCAGCGACACCTGCATTAAAACGGCGCAGGCGGTGCCTGCAAAGCGCAGGGAGCGCTCGGTCAAAAAGTTCCACACCGTGACCGCCGCAGGGATCACAAAAGAGAGGATCAGCTTTAACCACTGGTAGCGGAAGTTGAAAAAGAACGGTGCGTGCCAGCTGTCTAAAAAGCAGCAGCCTGTAAAAAACAGCCCCAAAACCAGGGCCACACGGCTGACAGCGCGCCACGGACTTGTAGTGTGCATAGGTTCTACCCCCAACATATAGTGACATTATAATATATTATGAGAATAAATACAAGAAGTAACAGATTTTTGTTGACAACAGGGCGCATTTTATAATATAATATCAACCGCTAATGTGGATCACTATCCCACAAGCCAAAAGTCAATTCGCCTGCACTATGCCGTGCAGAGCATAAGTAAAATCAAGACCAGTTTGATTTTCAGAAACGGAGTGAATGCAAGATGAAAAGAACTTTCCAGCCTAAGAAGCGGCACGCACAGATGGAGCACGGCTTCAGAAAGAGAATGTCCACCAAGAACGGCAGAAAGGTACTGGCCCGCCGCCGTGCTAAGGGTCGCAAGTCCCTGTCTTACTAATTGACCGAACGGAGCGTATTGTGAAAAGCAGCGCCATAAAGGAGAATAAGGTCTTTCGCCGCCTGTACCACCGTGGTAAGAGCAAGGCCGGAGCCAGCCTGGTGACCTATTGTATGAAGAATCGCCGAGGTGAGACCCGGGTGGGCATTACCACCTCCAAGAAAATCGGCACCGCCGTAGAGCGCAACCGCGCCCGCCGGGTGATTCGTGCCGCCTTTTCACAGCTGGAGGACGGTGTGACCGGATGGGATCTGGTGTTCGTGGCGCGCAGCCGCACCACCAGAGTGAAGATGCAGGTGGTCCTGGCGGATATGGAAAAACAGTTGACGGCCTTAGGGGTGTTATCGCATGAAGAACATCGTTAAGAAGCTGGCGATCTTCCTGATTCGTACCTACCAGCTGACCCTCAGTCCCCGATTTTCGCACGGCGCCTGCCGCTATACCCCTACTTGCAGCCAGTATGCACTGGAGGCTATTGAGATCCACGGCGTGTGGAAGGGGTGCTGGCTGGCGTTTTTGCGTATTTTGCGCTGCAATCCTTTCTTTAAGGGCGGGTATGACCCGGTGCCCCCAAAGAAGGACAAGTCCTGCGCTCCCTGCTCTACAACTGAATCTAACGAGGACAATGCATGAACAGTATTTTATTAGCTGCCACTTCTTCTTCCGCGGGCATGGGCCTTTTTAAGCCGCTTTATTGGCTGTTCGGTGTGTGCATGGGGTTCCTGATGGATCTGCTGAACAATCAGTATTTCGTGGCCATCGTCATTTTTACGGTGGTGACCCGAGTGATCCTGCTGCCCTTTAACATCCACCAGCAAAAGACCATGGCCAAGACCGCCCGCTTGCAGCCCAAGCTGGCGAAGCTGCAGAAGAAGTACCCGGACCCTAAGGACCGGATGAAGCTCCAGCAAGAGACCCAGGATCTGTACGCCCGCGAGGGCCACAATCCCATGCAGATGGGCTGCGGACCGATGCTTTTCCAGATGGTGTTCCTAATGGGCATCATCGGGATTATTTATTATCCCCTGTCTTATGTGCTGGGGATGAAGGGCTTTGCGGATCAGTCCGCCAACATTGCGCAGGTGGTGCAGGAGCTGGGCTACAAGGGCCAGTATTTGCAGCTGGGTATTTTGGAGAATTTCGGCGCCTATAAGGACACTTTGGTTGAGAAATTCCCCACCCTGTTTACTGCGGACAACTGCGCCGCCATTCAGGCGTACCGCGACGGTATGGTGATCGGTAATTTGGATATGACCGCCATTCCCCACTGGAAAGACGGGATCATTATTATCGTTCCCCTGCTTTGCCTGGTGACCTCCCTGGCCTCCACCCTGGTGTCTACCATGATCCAGAAGAAGAACAATCCGGCAGCCGCACAGCAGACCAGCCAGATGCTGATTATGATGCTGATGATGCCGTTCTTCTCCTTTTACATTTCGTTTAAGGTACCGGCAGCGGTCGGTTTTTACTGGATCATCTCCAACCTGGTGGCCATTGTGCAGCAGCTTTTCCTGGCCAAGTTCTTCCCGCCGAAGCGCAGCCAGGCCAGACTGATGCTGGAGAACACCATTTACCGGCGCTCCAGAGAAGCGAACATCAAAAAAATGAAATAACACGACCCCCCGGGTCACCGGGAGGATAAGTCGGAGGAAAGCATGTTAAAAGAATTTGAAGGCAGAGGCAAGACCCTGGAGGAGGCCCGCAACACGGCCCTCATCGGTCTGAATGCGCCCGCCTCGGCAGATGTGCATGTGGAAGTGGTACAGATGCCGAAGAAGAAGGTGCTTGGCCTGTTTGGCGGCAGCGACGCTGTGGTCAAGGTCAGCTACGACGACGGCAAGCGGGAAAAGAAGCCCCATCCCCGCCGCGAAGCACCGGCGCAGCCCAAAAAGCAGGCGCAGCGCAGCGACAAGCCCCAAAAGGCAGAGAAGCAGAGCGCGCCCCGTGCTGCCAAGGCAGACAAGCCTCGTGCACCTAAGGCGGACAAACCCGCCCGTGCACCCAAAGCAGATAAACCCCGAGAGAAGGCAACCGTGCAGCTTAGCGACGCAGATCTGAACAGCGCCTGCCTGTACTTAAAGCGCCTGATCGAGGGCCTGCAAGTGGAGGATCCCCAGGTGGCCGGCATTCTGAAGGACGGCCTGGTGGAGATCACCATTGACTGCGAGGATTACGGTATTATCATCGGCCACCGGGGCGAGACCCTGGACGCCCTGCAATACCTGACCTCTTTGCAGATCAAAAAGCAGACCGATAAGTATGTGCGCGTGGCCCTGAATGTGGGCAACTACCGGGAAAAGCGCCAGGAAACCTTGAAGAACCTGGCCAAGAAAAATGCGGCCTATGTGCTGCGCACCGGCAAGCGCTACACCTTTGAGCCCATGAATCCCTATGAGCGGCGCATTTTGCACACTGCCATTCAGGAGGTAGAGGGCGTGACCTCTCGCTCCATCGGTGTGGATCAGAACCGTCGCGTGGTGCTGGAGCCGGAAGGCGGCGTGACCAACACCGGCAGTGATCGGGAGCGCTACAACCGTGGCAGTCGCGGCGGTCGTCGCGGCGGCAATCGTTCTGCCGGCAGCAAGCCTGCGGCAGCCCCCAAGGCAGACCGGGCAGACTTGCCCAAGTTCGGCAAAATTGAAGTGCCGAAAAAAGAGACCCCCGCTGAGGAAGCAGCCCCTGCTGCACCTACGGCGGAATAAGTCCAAATACCAACGGCGGAACCGCAGGGCAACCACGGCTCCGCCGTTCTTGTATTTTGCCCGGCGGTATATTATAATAGGTATAAATAATATTCTGGGGTTTGTAAAAACAGAGAATGTAGGGTCCGATGTCCACATCGGACCGTGGTAGGGCGGTGGCTTGCTCCCGAGTGAATTGCACGCAGTGCAAGAGACACGAGGCTCCAAATGCGTCAGCATTTGGGAGAAACAGTCCGGGGGACTGTTTCGTAGCGAGTGCATAAATTCCTCCGAGTTCGCCTACGGCAAACCCACCACCTAACCGGTGCCCGTCCCCTCTGTCGCTGCGCGACATCTCCCCACACTGTGGGGAGTCACCCTTTACAAGGGAGGCAAAAAGGTTTATCGTAGGGGCGGCAACCTGCCGCCCGCGGGCGGATACTATCCGCCCCTACGCAGATATTGGCATTTTATGGAACATCACTTTATCATAACTCCAAACAAAGAAGGTGCAGGTATGGCAAAAACCATCGCAGCCATCGCCACCCCCCACGGCGTGGGCGGGATCGGCGTGGTGCGGCTGTCCGGTGATCGGGCGGTAGAGATCGCCCAGGCAGTATTCCGTGCGGCAGACGGCAGTCGGCTCTCCGATCTGCCCGGCTACACGGCCCGTTTCGGCAGCGTGGCCCAGGGCGAAAAAGCCTTTGATCAGGCGGTGGCGCTGGTGTTTCGTGCGCCCCGCTCCTACACAGGTGAGGATGTGGTGGAGCTGAGCGTTCACGGCGGTCTGGTGACGGTGGAACGCACCCTGCAAGCGGTTCTGGCCGCCGGTGCAGCCCCTGCCGGTCCCGGCGAATTTACCAAGCGGGCGTTCTTACACGGCAAAATGGACCTAACCGAGGCGGAAAGCGTGGCGGATCTGATTTCCGCCTCCGGCCAGGCGGCGGCAGACAGTGCCTATACCGCTTTGTCCGGCGCTCTGCGGCAAAAGATCGAGGGCGCGCTGGATATTCTCATGGAAGTGAGCGCCGGTATGGCGGCCTGGGTGGACTATCCGGACGAGGAGATCCCGGAACTGGACAGTGACACCTTGCTGGAGAGCCTGCAACAGGCGCAGGGCTTGCTCTCTCACCTGCTGGCAGGCTATGACAATGGTCAGCTGATGACCGCCGGGGTGGACACGGTGATTGTTGGGCGCCCCAATGTGGGCAAAAGCGCCCTGATGAACGACCTGACCGGTCAGGAGACCAGCATTGTGACCGCCGTGCAGGGCACCACCCGGGATGTGGTGGAGCGCACGGTGCGGCTGGGAGATCTGACCCTGCGGCTGGCGGATACCGCCGGGCTGCGCCAAACGGACGATGTGGTGGAGCAGATCGGCGTGGAACGAGCACAGGCCCGGTTGCAACAAGCGCGGCTGGTGCTGGCGGTGTTTGACGGCAGCACGCCCCTGACTCCGGCGGACGAAGAACTGATAACCCTTTGCAAGGGCAAAACCGCTGTGGCGGTGGTGAACAAAAACGATTTGCCCCCGGCGGCGGTGCAGGAAAAAATCAGAGCCGCCTTTGATCGGGTGGTGGCGTACAGCGCCAAGAACCACATCGGTCGGGACGATTTGGCGGTGGCGGTGGCAGACGCCCTTGGGGTACAGAATTTTGACGCGGCGGATCCGCTTCTTGCCAACGAGCGACAGCGGCAGTGCTGCCAAACGGCGGCAGACTGTGTGGCGGAGGCTGTGGCTGCGCTGGAAGGCGGCATGACCTATGACGCGGTGAATGTGAGCATTGACGCGGCGGCGGATGCCCTGCTTTCGCTCACCGGTGCCCGGGCGACACAAGCAGTGGTAGATCGGATTTTTGAAAAATTTTGTGTAGGTAAGTAATGGAATATTTTGCAAAAGCTTATGATGTGGCGGTGATCGGCGCCGGCCATGCCGGGATCGAAGCCGGATTGGCAGCGGCACGGCTGGGATGCAGCACCGCTGTGTTTACCATCAATATGGACTGGGTGGGCAATATGCCCTGCAATCCCTCCATCGGTGGCACCTCCAAGGGTCACCTGGTGCGAGAGATCGACGCATTGGGCGGCGAAATGGGCAAGGCGGCGGATCGCTACACGCTTCAATCTCGAATGCTGAACCTGGGCAAAGGCCCGGCGGTGCATTCCCTGCGGGCACAGATTGACCGGCGCGCCTATGCCGGAGGAATGAAGCACACCCTGGAGCGGCAAGACAATTTGGACCTGCGCCAGTGCGAAATTACAAATATTGCCCAAGGCGAGGACGGCCTTTGGCGCCTGACCACTAAGCTGGAAGCGGTCTATACTGCCAAGGCGGTGGTACTGGCCACCGGCACTTTCCTGGGCGGCCGCGTGTATGTGGGCGATGTGAGCTACGAAAGTGGGCCGGACGGTATGTTCCCGGCAACGGCGCTGGCAACGGCGCTGAAAAAGCTGGGTCTGCCCCTGCGCCGGTTCAAGACCGGCACCCCTTCCCGGGTGAACGCCCGCAGTTTGGATTTTGACAAAATGGAAGTGCAGCCCGGCGACGACCGCACGGTGCCCTTTAGCTTTGAGACGGATACACCGCCGGAGAACAAGGTGGTGTGTCACATCACCTACACCAATGCTGCTACCAAACAGGTGATCTTAGACAACCTGGACCGCAGCCCTATGTACAGTGGCAAAATTGAGGGCAAAGGCCCGCGGTACTGTCCCAGCTTTGAGGACAAGGTGGTGCGCTTCTCTGATCGGGAACGGCACCAGTTGTTTGTGGAGCCGTGCGGCGAAAAGACGGAAGAAATGTACTTGCAAGGGTTGTCCTCCTCCCTGCCGGAGGATGTGCAGCTGGCGTTTATCCACACCATTCCCGGTTTGGAGCACGCCCAGGTGATGCGCACCGCCTACGCCATTGAGTACGACTGCGTGGACCCGCGAGCCATGAAAGCCAGCTTGGAGTTTCACGACTTCCCCGGGCTGTTTGGTGCGGGGCAGTTTAACGGCTCCAGCGGCTACGAAGAAGCCGCCGCCCAGGGGCTGGTGGCCGGGATCAACGCCGCTATGTTGGTGCTGGGACGGGAGCCGCTGGTGCTGGATCGGGGCAGCAGCTACATTGGCACCCTGATCGACGATTTGGTGACCAAGGGCTGCACAGACCCCTACCGTATGATGACCAGCCGCAGCGAGTACCGTTTGGTGCTGCGCCAGGACAATGCCGACCGGCGTCTGATACCTACCGGTTACCGGGTGGGACTGATTTCACAGGAACGGTATGATAAATACTTGGAAAAACAACGGCTGATTGAAGAAGAACGGCAGCGGGTGGCGCAGGTGAGTGTGCCTCTGACCGACACCATTCAGCAAATATTGACTGCTAAGGGCACGGCACCCCTAAAAACCGGCTGCAAGCTGGAGGAACTGCTGCGGCGCCCCCAACTGACCTACGCAGATTTGGCACCGGTGGACCCGAAACGGCCGGACCTGCCGGCAGCGGTGTTTGAACAGGTAGAGATCGGTATTAAATACGCCGGGTACATTGCCCGTCAGGAGCAACAGATTAAGGAGCTGCGCCGGGTGGAGGCCCAGCGGATACCGGCGGATATAGATTACAGCAAACTCACCGGCCTGCGGTTGGAAGCTAAGGAAAAGCTGGCTGCCGTTCGCCCTGAAAACTTGGGGCAGGCTGCCCGGATCAGCGGGGTCAACCCGGCGGATGTGGCAGCGTTGCACATTCTATTGGAGAGCCTATGATCGACACGGAGAAATTATCCCGACTGCTTGAAGAACTAAACATTTCTGTGGACGGCTACGCAGCCCAACGGCTGGATCTGTATGCCCAGCGACTGGTGGCTTGGAACGAAAAAATGAATCTGACCGGCATTACCGATCCGGATGGCATACTGGAAAAGCATTTTATCGACTCCATAGAGCCGCTGCGTTTTGTAGAGATACCGAGAAATGCCCGGGTGATTGATGTGGGTACCGGTGCCGGGTTTCCCGGTCTGCCGCTGCTGATCGCCCGGCCGGACCTGGATCTTACCCTGGCAGACAGTCTGCATAAGCGGCTGGTGTTCCTGGAAGATGTGCTCCATGGCTGCGGGCTGGTGGCAGAGCGGGTGCATGAGCGGGCGGAGATTTTGGGCAAAGACCCGGACTATCGGGAGCAGTACGATATTGCCACTGCCAGAGCGGTGGCGCCCCTGCCGGTGCTGTGCGAATACTGTCTGGCTTTTGTGAAAGTGGGCGGCGCGTTCTTGGCGCTGAAAGGCGCGGAGGACGAGGTGGCGGCGGCAAAGTGCGCCATGGAGACCCTTGGCGGGGAGTTGGAACAGAATGTTTCATATAAACTACCAAGCGGAGACAGCCGCCATTTGGTTGTGGTGCGAAAAATATCGCAAACCCCGACAAAATACCCGCGAAAGCCTAAAAAAATAGATACCAAGCCGTTATAAGCCTGTCGAAGCTGCGGTTTTAGATTGACTTTCCCCCGATGGGAAAGTCTTTCTTTTTGTTCTAAACTGTGATACAGTATAGTCAAAGGAGATGAGAACATGGCCAAAGAGATCGTAGAGATCCCAACGGAACGGCTGCTGCCCAACCCCTACCAGCCCCGCAAGCAATTCAGCAGCGAGGAAATGTTGGGGCTGGCAGACTCCATTCAGCAAAACGGCGTGTTGCAGCCATTGCTGGCACGGCGGATCAACAACAGTGATTATTATGAGCTGATTGCCGGGGAGCGGCGGCTGCGGGCGTCCATCTTGGCCAACCTGCAAACGGTGCCCTGCATTGTGCTGGACTGTGATTATCAGGACAGCGCAGTGATCTCCATTTTAGAGAACATTCAGCGAGCGAACTTAAATTTCTTTGAGGAAGCCCTGGCTATTGCGCATTTGCACGAGCATTTTGGACTGACGCAACAGGAGATCGGCAAAAAGCTGGGTAAGAGCCAGTCAGCCCTCTCCAACAAGCTGCGGCTGCTGCGCCTGCCTGCCGATGTGCGGTACTATATTGAGAAAGAAGGGCTGACGGAGCGCCACGCCCGGGCACTGCTGAAAGTGGGTGACCCGGAAGTGATGTGGACGGTGCTACGGGCAGTCACCGACCGCCACCTGAATGTAGAACAGACAGAAACCATGATCGCCCACCTGCTGGGCGAAGATGCGCCGGCGGACAAGCATCGCCGCAAGGTGGTGCCCCTGTTTCGAGATGTGCGTATCTTTGTCAATACTGTAAACAAGGCCATTGCCACAATGCAAGCCAGCGGTATTGACGCGGTCAGCAATAAAACAGAGACAGACGATTATATCGAATTCCATGTGCGCATACCCAAGCATACAGACGAAAGCACCACACAATCCTCTGCGAATGCAGACAAACCCGCTTAAAACGGGAAACCGTTTTAACATATTCTCCTCTTTTCATCACACGGGATGGCTCGGCGGCAACGCCGGGCCATTCTGTGTTTCATGTGAAACATAGTGTAGGCTCGCAATTTATATGTTTCATGTGAAATACGCCGGAAAAGCAGCCGAATGTTGTTTCACGTGAAACACGAAAACGGCGCCACAAGATATGGTATGGCCAAATTCGACAGCCACAAATCTCCAAAAATAATACGCGCTGTTTCACGTGAAACCCTTGAAGCGGACGGGCCTTTGTTGTATAATACCAATCGGAGGTGCCGATATGGGAAAAACCATTTCTATTTTTAATCAAAAAGGCGGCGTGGGCAAAACCACCACTTGCGTCAATTTGGCGGCTGCTTTAGGCGCCAAGGGCAAAAAGACTTTGCTGATAGACGTTGACCCCCAGGGCAACAGCACCAGTGGCGTAGGTGTGGATAAAAGCGAAATTGAGTATTCCACCTATGATATTTTGGTGGACAACCAGCCTGCCCGTGCGATTTTGCACGAAACGCCCTTTAAGAACCTGGATTTGCTGCCGGCGAACATGAACTTGGCAGGAGCGGAGCTGGAACTGGCGGAAACGGAGGATCGGTTTCGTGCGCTAAAAAAAGCCATTGCCACACTGGTGATGGAGTATGACTACATTATTATTGACTGCCCGCCCAGCTTGGGGTTGCTGAGCCTGAATGCACTGGTGGCGTCAGACACCCTGATCGTACCCCTGCAATGCGAATATTACGCCTTGGAGGGCTTGAGTCAGTTGCTCAGCACCGTGCGCACGGTCAAACAGCACTATAACCCCCACTTGGAGCTGCAAGGGGTGGTCTTTACCATGTATGACAGCCGGTTAAAGCTGACCCAGCAGGTGGTAGACGAGGTGGAGAAATACTTCCCCGGCAAAACCTACCACACCATGATCCCCCGCAGCGTCAAGCTGGCAGAAGCCCCCAGCTACGGCAAACCGGTGCTGTATTATGAAAAATACTGTAAGGCCAGCTTTGCGTATAAAAAGTTGGCAGACGAGGTGGTTAAGCAGAGCCGTTGACCCGGCTCTATAATATAATAGGTATAGGAAAAGCGGAGGAAATGCGATGGCAAATAAAAAATCCGGCCTGGGCAAAGGACTGGGCCAGTTGTTTTTAGAGAATTCCGTTGATGAGTTGGTGGCGAACAACACGCTGCCCTTAGAGGAGATCGTACCCAACAAGGAGCAGCCCCGAAAGACCTTTGACGAAACGGCGTTGGAGGAATTGGCGGAGAGTATTCGCCAGCACGGCGTGTTGCAGCCCCTTTTGGTGCGACCTCTGCCCGGCGGCGGGTACCAGCTGGTGGCCGGTGAGCGGCGATACAGAGCCAGCCGCATCGCCGGACTGCGAGAGGTGCCTGTGGTGATCCGGGAATTGTCCGATGTGGAGACCATGGAGATCGCCATTATTGAGAACTTGCAGCGTGAGGATCTGAATCCCATTGAGGAAGCGGAGGGTCTGCAAGCGCTGATTGACCGCTGTGGTTTTACCCAGGATCAGGTGGCAGCCAGCGTGGGCAAGTCCCGCCCGGCGATTGCCAATAGTCTGCGGCTGCTCAAGCTGCCCCCGGAGGTGCGGGAGATGACCAAAAGCGGCGCCATCTCTGCCGGCCACGCCCGGGCGCTCCTGGGACTGCCGAACGAGGCGCTGATTCATGCGGCGGCGGAGCAAATCGTTTCACACAAACTTACAGTGCGGGATGTGGAAAAGCTGGCCAAGCGCAGTCAGCAGGAAGCCGGTGCGGCACCCAAGCCCCGATCCCGGCGGGACGCGTTTTATGACGAGGTGGAACTTGCGCTGAAGGAGACCTTGGGCCGCAAGGTGCGCGTGGTGCCCGGCCGGGGCAAAGGCACGCTGGAAATTGAATTCTATTCCAATGAAGATCTAAAAGATTTGGCCAATAAGTTAGGAGAATAAAAGTATGCTGGATATGAAATTTGTGCGGGAAAATCCCGAACTGGTAAAGGAGAACATCAGAAAGAAATTTCAGGACGAAAAGCTGCCCCTGGTGGATCAGGTAATCGAACTGGACGAGCGTCGTCGGGCTGCCATGACCAAGGCGGACGAGCTGCGTGCAAACCGCAACAAACTGTCTAAGGAGATCGGCGCCTTGATGGCGCAGGGCAAGAAGGAAGAGGGCATGGCTCTGCGCCAAAAGGTGGCGGATCAGGCCAAGGAGCTGGAAGAACTGACCAAAGAGGCCAATGAGCTGAACGAGCAGGTCACCAAGATCATGATGACCATTCCCAATATCATTGACCCCAGTGTGCCCATCGGTAAGGATGACAGTGAAAATGTAGAGGTGGAGCGCTTTGGGGAGCCGGTGGTGCCGGATTTTGAGGTGCCGTACCATACGGACATTATGGAGCGCTTTGACGGCATTGATCTGGACGCTGCCCGCAAGGTGGCCGGCAACGGCTTTTATTACCTGATGGGCGATATTGCCCGGCTGCACTCTGCGGTTATCAGTTATGCCCGTGACTTTATGATCGACCGTGGTTTTACCTATTGCGTGCCGCCGTTTATGATCCGCTCCAATGTGGTTACCGGCGTAATGAGCTTTGCCGAGATGGACGCCATGATGTACAAGATTGAGGGTGAGGACCTGTACCTGATCGGTACCTCCGAGCACTCTATGATCGGCAAATTTATTGATACCATCACCCCGGAGAGCGAGCTGCCCAAGACCCTGACTTCTTACTCTCCCTGCTTCCGCAAGGAGAAGGGCGCTCACGGCATTGAGGAGCGCGGCGTGTACCGTATCCATCAGTTTGAGAAGCAGGAGATGATCGTGGTCTGCAAGCCGGAGGAGAGCAAAATGTGGTTCGACAAGCTGTGGCAGAACACGGTGGACCTGTTCCGCAGCCTGGATATTCCGGTGCGCACCCTGGAGTGCTGCTCCGGCGATTTGGCAGATTTGAAAGTCAAGAGCGTAGACGTGGAGGCCTGGTCCCCTCGCCAGAAGAAATATTTTGAGGTGGGCTCCTGCTCCAACCTGTCCGACGCCCAGGCCCGCCGCCTGAAGATCCGCGTTAAGGGCGAGCACGGCAACTACCTGGCCCACACCCTGAACAACACGGTGGTGGCGCCCCCCAGAATGCTCATCGCCTTCCTGGAGAACAACTTGCAGGCAGACGGCAGCGTACTGGTGCCCAAGGCCTTGCAGCCGTATATGGGCGGCAAAGAGCGTCTGGTGCCGAAAAAATAATAGTGTTCCACGCCAAACAGCGCCTGTCTGCGGACGGGCGCTGTTTTATTGTGGGTTTATAAATGCGGCTCGATGTGGGCATCGAGCCCTACAAATACTATATTCTATCGGTCATAAAACCTCGTAGGGGCGGCAATCTGCCGCCCGCGAGCAAAAAACGCCCATTCCGCTTTATGCAATTCTACCAAAAACAATGTGAACCGTGTAACACGATAGCGGGCGTGTTTTGAGAAATAGGGGAGAAACGCCGGGAAAAAGGCGGAAAATTGTTCCGAAACTGGATGATATTGTGAACTTTGTAACAAATTATTTCGGCTTATTCAAAAATATGCCCAAAAACATCGTTAAAAGATTATCAATTTTTAGTGGTATGGTAGATTTGTGCCCAAAAGGCTTGCAAAGGCAAAGGCTTTTCAGTATGATATAGATGGATTAGCGGAACACCGCTATGATAGTAAGTACAACTTGGAGGCAATAAAATGGCAAGAGAAATCATCGACAGCGTAGAAAAGCTGGAGGCGGAGCTGGACCGTGTGCGCGCAGCGCAGCGGGAGTTCGCCACTTACACCCAGGAGCAGGTGGATAAAATTTTCTTTGCGGCGGCCATGGCTGCCAATAAGGCAAGAATTCCCCTGGCCAAGATGGCGGTGGAAGAGACCGGCATGGGCTTGGTAGAAGACAAGATCATCAAGAACCACTACGCGGCAGAGTACATTTATAATGCATACAAGAACACCAAAACCTGCGGCGTGATCGAGGAAGATAAGGCCTACGGTATTAAGAAGATCGCAGAGCCTCTGGGCGTGATTGCGGCGGTGATCCCCACCACCAACCCCACCTCTACGGCCATCTTTAAGACCCTGATTTGCCTGAAGACCCGCAACGGCATTATCATCTCTCCCCATCCCCGGGCCAAGAAGAGCACCACTGCTGCGGCCAAGATCGTGCTGGACGCTGCTGTGGCAGCTGGCGCGCCGGAGGGGATCATCAGCTGGATTGACGCACCGTCTCTGGATATGACCAACCTGCTGATGAAAGAGGCAGACACCATTTTGGCAACCGGCGGCCCCGGTATGGTAAAGGCCGCGTACTCCAGCGGCAAGCCCGCCCTGGGCGTTGGCGCCGGTAACACCCCCGCCATTATTGATGATACCGCAGATATTAAGCTGGCGGTGAACTCGATTATCCATTCCAAGACTTTTGATAACGGTATGATCTGCGCCTCCGAGCAGAGCTGCATTGTGGATAAGAAGATCTACAAGGCGGTGCGCAAGGAATTTGAGGATCGAGGCTGCTACTTCCTGAAAGCGGACGAGATTGATAAGGTGCGCAAAACCATTATTATCAATGGCGCCCTGAACGCCAAGATCGTGGGTCAAAAGCCGGTGACCATTGCGGCACTGGCCGGCGTGACCATTCCCGAGGAGACCAAGGTGCTCATCGGCGAGGTGGAGAGCGTAGACATTAGCGAGGAGTTTGCCCACGAAAAGCTGAGCCCGGTGCTGGCTATGTATAAATCCGAGAACTTTAATGACGCACTGGAAAAGGCTGCGCAGCTGATTGCAGACGGCGGCTACGGTCATACCTCTTCCGTCTATCTGAACGCTGTGACCGAGCAGGAGAAGCTGGACGCATTCTCCGCCAAGATGAAGACCTGCCGTGTGCTGGTGAACACCCCATCCTCTTTCGGCGGTATCGGCGACCTGTACAACTTTAAGCTGGCTCCGTCCCTGACCCTGGGCTGCGGCTCCTGGGGCGGCAACTCCGTGTCTGAGAATGTAGGGGTCAAGCACCTGGTGAACATCAAAACCGTTGCAGAAAGAAGGGAAAATATGCTGTGGTTCCGTGCCCCGGAGAAGGTGTACATTAAGAAAGGCTGCCTGCCGGTGGCGCTGGACGAAGTGGGCAATGTGATGCAGAAGAAAAAGGCATTCATTGTTACGGACAGCTTCCTGTATAAGAATGGCTACACCAAGCCCATCACCGATAAACTGGACGAAATGGGCGTGACCCACACCACATTCTTTAATGTGGCACCGGACCCCACCCTGGCTTGCGCCAAAGAGGGTGTGGCTGCCATGAACGCTTTCCAGCCGGATTGCATTATCGCCGTTGGCGGCGGCTCCGCTATGGACGCCGGCAAAATCATGTGGGTGATGTACGAGCACCCGGAAGTGGACTTCCTGGATCTGGCTATGCGCTTTATGGATATTCGTAAGCGTGTGTACACCTTCCCCAAGATGGGCGAAAAGGCGTACTTTATCGCCGTTCCCACCTCAGCCGGTACCGGTTCCGAGGCAACGCCCTTTGCCGTAATTACCGATGAGCGCACCGGCGTGAAGTACCCGCTGGCGGATTATGAGCTGATGCCCAATATGGCGATTGTGGACGCAGACTTCCACATGACTGCGCCTAAGGGTCTGACTGCTGCTTCCGGTATTGACGCAGTGACCCACTGCCTGGAGGCTTACGCTTCCATGATGGCTACCGATTATACCGACGGCCTGGCCATCCGCTCTTTGCAGATGATCTTCCAGTACCTGCCCCGTGCCTACGACAACGGCCCCAACGATCCGGTGGCTCGTGAGAAGATGGCCAACGCAGCCACCATGGCCGGTATGGCATTTGCCAACGCGTTCCTGGGTGTGTGCCACTCTATGGCGCATAAGCTGGGCGCGTTCCACCACCTGCCTCACGGTGTGGCAAACGCACTGATGATCGACTATGTACTGCGGTTCAACGCGGCGGAAGTACCTGCCAAGATGGGCACCTTCCCTCAGTATGATCACCCCCACACCCTGGCGCGCTATGCCGAGGTGGCAGACGCTCTGGGCGTTAAGGGTCGCACGGATGCTGACAAGCTGGAAGGGCTGATCAAGAAGATCGACGAGCTGAAAGACTATGTTGGTATTAAGAAGAGCATTCAGGAATACGGCGTGGACGAAAAGCATTTCCTGGACACCCTGGACGATATGGTGGAGCAGGCATTCGATGACCAGTGCACCGGCGCCAATCCCCGCCTGCCTCTGATGAGCGAAATTAAGGATATGTATCTGCGTGCCTACTACGGCAAAGAATAAGGGAGGTTATCTGTATGAAAGCACTGAAAGAGCGCGAGCATAAAGTTATCTATAAAGACGGCGACAAGGTCGTCAAGGTGTTTGACGAGACCTTTTCCAAGGCCGATGTGCTTAACGAGGCACTGAATATGGCTCGGGTAGAAGAGACCGGTCTGCGGATTCCCAAATTGCTGAATGTAAGCAAGGTGGACGGCAAGTGGGCCATTACCAGAGAGTATATTGAGGGTACGCCCCTGAGCCAGCTGATGGCACAGCACCCGGAGAAGCAGGACGAGTACCTGAATACCTTTGTGGATATTCAGCTGGAGATCTTGGGCAAAACCTGCCCCCATCTAAATAAGATTAAGGACAAAATGCACGCCAAGATCAGCGCCTCCGACTATGAGGCCACCCTGCGCTATGACCTGCACAACCGCTTGGAGGGGATGAAGCCCCACAAAAAGGTGCTCCATGGCGACTACTGCCCCAGCAATGTGATCGTGACGCCGGATGGCCGGTATTACATTATCGACTGGGCACATGCCACCCAGGGCAACGCCTCTGCGGACGCGGCCCGCACCTACCTGACCTTTACCCTTAGCGGCCAGAGCGATGTGGCAGAGAAGTACCTGGCGCTGTTCTGCAAAAAAGCGGATATTCCCAAGCAGCTGGTGCAGCAGTGGATGCCCATTGTGGCCTGCTCTGAGAGCACCAAGCACATTCCCGGCGAGCGGGAAGTGCTGGACCGCTGGGTCAATGTGTTTGACTTCCAATAATTAGCCCCCCTCCATGTTGGGTTTCCTGCCCAACAAGGTGTGTACCCCGACAGTGCGCCCCCCTGCACTGCCGGGGTCTTTTTTAGGAATCATGCGGTGGGAGCAAGTCCCTGCCGCTGCTGTAATACTTCCCCTCTCTGCATAATCCCCAAAAAATGTTAAATCCTATTGACAGGGTATGCATTGTGTGGTATTTTTTAATTCAAAGTTTAGATGAAAGGGCGTGCGGGTATGCAGGTGTATGCAGATAATGCGGCCACCACCAGAATGAGTGACCGGGCGGTGCAGGCCATGCTGCCGCTGCTGCAAGAGAATTTTGGCAACCCCTCATCCTTGCATTCTGTAGGGCAGCGGGCTAAGGAAGCGCTGGAGAATGCCCGGGACAGCATTGCTGCGGACCTGGGCGTCTCGCCCAAGGAGATTTATTTTACCTCCGGCGGGTCAGAGGCGGACAACCAGGCCATTCGCTCGGCGGCGGCTATCGGTCGTCGCAAGGGCAAGACCAAGATCATTTCTTCCGCCTTTGAGCACCATGCGGTGCTGCACACTTTGGCGGCGCTGGAGAAAGAGGGCTTCACCGTAGAGCTGCTGCCGGTGCATGAGAACGGGATCGTTCGCCCGGCGGAACTGGAAGCAGCCCTGGACGAGAACACCTGTTTGGTAACCATTATGGCCGCCAATAATGAGATCGGCACCTTGCAGCCGGTGGCAGAGATCGGCAAAATTTGCCGTGCCCACGGGGTGCTGTTCCATACGGACGCGGTGCAGGCGGTGGGGCATATCCGGCTGCATATCACGCAGAGTGATATTGACCTTTTGTCCCTGTCTGCGCACAAGTTCCACGGTCCCAAGGGCGCCGGGGTGCTGTACGCCCGCCGCGGGGTGGCGCTGACCAATGTAATTGAAGGCGGCGCCCAGGAGCGGGGCAAGCGGGCCGGTACGGAGAATGTGCCTGCCATTGTGGGTATGGCTGCTGCGCTGCATGAGGCCATGGAAAACCTGGACCGGAACGCCGCGTATGTAACGGAGCTGCGCCGCACATTGGAAGATAAATTAAGCCGAATCCCGGAGAGTCGGATCAACGGCGACCGGGCGCTCCGGCTGCCGGGCACGCTGAATATGTGCTTTGCGGGCATTGAGGGCGAGAGCCTGCTGCTCCTGCTGGATCAGGCAGGTATCGCAGCGTCCTCCGGTTCCGCCTGTACCAGCGGCAGCCTGGATCCCAGCCATGTGCTTCTGGCCATCGGCGTACCGGTGGAGGTGGCTCACGGCTCCCTGCGGCTGTCTCTTAGCGGGGAGAACACGCCGGCGCAGGTGGCGCATATTGCTGAGACGGTGCCCCGGGTGGTGGCGTATCTGCGCTCCATCAGCCCGGTTTGGGAGCAAATGCAAAACGAGAAAGCGTAAAGAACAGGAGCGAGAAGATGGCTTTGTATTCCGACAAGGTGATGGACCATTTTATGAACCCCCGCAATGTGGGCAAGCTGGATAACCCCTCCGGTGTTGGCCAGGTGGGCAACGCCCGCTGCGGCGATATTATGAAGATTTATATCCAGGTGGAGGATGGCGTGATCACGGATGTGAAGTTCAACACCTTTGGCTGCGCCTCTGCCATTGCCAGCAGCTCTATGGCAACGGAGCTGATTAAGGGCAAGCCCATTGACCAGGCGCTGGCGCTGACCAATCAGGCGGTAGCGGAAGCGCTGGACGGCCTGCCTGCAATAAAAATGCACTGTTCCGTCCTGGCCGAGGAGGCCATCAAGGCGGCAGTGAAAGATTATTATGACAAGAACGGCATTGCCTACGACCCGGCGGCCTTTTGCCCCGGCGACTGCGTCCATTGCCATGAATAACCCGGTGTAAGGGAGGAGAAAACCATGATACGGGATATACAAGATGAAATTATGCGGCTGAAAAAGGAGAACGATGTGTGTATTCTGGCTCATTTGTACCAGAACGACGCCATCTTAGAGGTGGCGGATTACACCGGCGACTCCTTTGCCCTGGCCAAATTGGCCCAGACCGTGCCCAACAAGACGGTGCTCATGTGCGGCGTGCGCTTTATGGCGGAGACCGTGAAGATGCTGGCGCCGGACAAGCGGGTACTGCTGAGCAATCCGGACGCCGGCTGCCCTATGGCGGAGCAGATGGACCGGGAAGTGATCCAACAGGTGAAAGAGAATTACCCGGATTATACCGTGGTGGCGTATATCAACACCACGGCGGAGCTTAAGACGGTGTGCGATGTGTGCGTCACTTCTTCCAGTGCGGAAAAGGTGATCCGCAAGATCGACAACGACAAAATTCTCTTTATCCCGGACTGCAATTTGGGGGACTATGTGTCTCGCCAGGTGCCGGAAAAGACCTTTAAGCTGCTTAACGGCGGCTGCCCCACCCATGCCCGGCTTACTGCCCGGGATGTGCAGGCGGCCAAGGCCAAGCATCCCCAGGCGCTGTTTTTGGTGCACCCGGAGTGCGTGCCTGCCGTTGTGGAACAGGCGGATTATGTAGGTTCTACCACCGGCATTATGAATTATGCCATGCAGAGCGACGCCAAAGAATTTATCATCGGTACGGAGAACAGTATTTGCGAGCACCTGCAAATGCAGTGCCCGGACAAGCGCTTTTACCCCCTGTCCAAGGACTGCGTGTGCCACAATATGAAGGCCACCACTCTGGGCGATGTGCTGGGCTGCCTGCAAGGCACCGCCGGCCAGGAGATCACCGTGCCCCCGGAGATTGCGGAAAAGGCCGTGCGCTGCATTGACCGTATGATGGAACTCTCCCAGTAAAGCAGAATAGACAGAAATACATAAGGACGGCCTCGGCCGTCCTTTGTTTGTTGTGCTATATCTCCAATGCCTCCGGCGCAATCCCCCCTGCGGCTACGCCGCTTTCCGCCTAACCGGCGCCCGTCCCCTCTGTCGCTGCGCGACATCTCCCCGCACTGCGGGGAGTCACCCTTTGCAAGGGGGGCCAAGATTTTGTAACCAATCAGCCTCCCTTGTGTAAAGGGAGGTGGCTGCGAGCTTGTGAGCAGACGGAGGGATTGTCCGCCACCCCAACGGATTTCCCACAACGCCCCGCAAAAATGTTGACCTTTGCCCCCGGTTGTGCTAAACTTGTATTCGTATTACTATATAAAACAAGCGGAGGTACTTTTTTATGGATAATTCTGAGAAAACACTGGAAAAGCTGGTTACCCTCAGCAAGGGGCGCGGCTTTGTGTATCCCGGCTCTGAGATTTACGGCGGCCTGGCCAACACCTGGGACTACGGCCCCTTGGGTGTGGAGCTGAAAGAGAATATCAAAAAGGCTTGGCGCAAGAAGTTCATTCAGGAGAATAAATATAATGTTGGTCTGGACAGCGCCATTTTGATGAATCCCCAGACCTGGGTGGCCTCCGGCCATTTGGGCGGGTTCTCCGATCCGCTGATGGATTGCTGCGCTTGCAAGACCCGCCACCGTGCGGACGATCTGATCGAGGCTTTTGACGGCACCAATGTGGCCGGCTGGACCAACGAACAGATGAGCGACTATATTAAGGAAAAGAACATTCCCTGCCCCAACTGCGGCGCCCACGATTTTACGGACATTCGCCAGTTTAACCTGATGTTCAAGACCTTCCAGGGTGTTACCGAGGACAGCAAGGACGAGATCTATTTGCGCCCGGAGACGGCACAGGGCATTTTTGTGAACTTTGCCAATGTGCAGCGCACCACCCGTAAGAAAATTCCTTTCGGTGTGGCCCAGGTAGGCAAGTCTTTCCGTAACGAGATCACCCCCGGCAAGTTCATCTTCCGCGTGCGCGAGTTTGAGCAGATGGAGCTGGAGTTCTTCTGCAAGCCCGGCACGGATTTGGAGTGGTTCGATTACTGGCGCAGCTTCTGCCGTGACTGGCTGTATTCTCTCAATATGAAGCCGGAGAACCTGCGGCTGCGTGACCACGATCCGGAGGAGCTTTGCTTCTACTCCAAGGCCACCACGGACTTTGAGTACCGCTTCCCCTTTGGCTGGGGCGAGCTGTGGGGCGTGGCGGACCGTACCGACTACGACCTGACCCAGCACATTAAGACCAGCGGCAAGAATTTGGAATACTTTGACCAGACCACCGGCGAGAAGTATGTGCCCTATGTGATCGAGCCGTCCCTGGGTGTGGAGCGACTGTTCCTGGCGCTGCTCACCGAGGCGTATGATGAAGAAGTGATCGATGCGGAGAAGAACGACACCCGCGTGGTGCTCCACTTCCACCCGGCCATTGCGCCCTTTAAGGCTGCTGTGCTGCCCCTGAGCAAGAAGCTCAGCGATCAGGCGGGCGAAGTGTTTGACACCCTGTCCAAGAAGTTCAATGTGGACTTTGACGACGCCGGTTCCATTGGTAAGCGCTATCGCCGCCAGGACGAGATCGGCACCCCCTATTGCATTACCTATGACTTTGATTCCGTAGAGGACGGTTGTGTCACTGTGCGTGACCGCGACACCATGGAGCAGGTGCGTCTGCCCATCAGTGAGCTGACCGCCTTTATTGAGAGCAAGCTGGAATTCTAAGTAAAAGCGAAAGGCATTTCTTATGGAATTGAACCGCAAGCAAATTAAATCCCAGGCGCGCATACTGGTGCAGAACAAATGGGGCGCCCTGTTTGTGATCACCTTTGTGGTGATGGTGCTCACCGGTATGGGTATGTTTAATAACTCCCAGATTGATCTGGTCAAGCAGATCTCCAATTATAATCATGCCAGCGACTATGGCAGCTGGGATAATCGTGAGGATAACCCGCTGGAGGAGTTTGATTTCGACGATCAGGACGAGGACGACAACCCGCTGGAGGATTTTGACGGCACCGGCGCCATTACCCCGGTAGCGACCAGTAACAATACGGCAGAGACCATGTCCGTTGCGGCGCTGGCCGGGTTCGGTGCGCTGTTCAGCTTGGCAGCTTTGTTGCTGTCGCCTTTGAATGTGACCCTGGACGGCTACTATGTGTACTTTGTGCGCACGGCGCCACCGGTACGCCTGGGTGCGGACCTGGGTCAGGTGTTTAAGAACACCTTTAACAAGCACTATTCTGGGCGGTTGCTGTTGGTGATCTTAGGCGGCTTGTTCACTTTCCTGTGGTCGCTGCTGTTGATTATCCCCGGCATTGTGTACAGTTACGGCATTTATTTTGCCAATGAGTTGATGGTAGATAACCCCAACCTGTCACCGATGGAAGCGCTGAAGCTCAGCCGTCGTATGGTAGACGGCCACCGTGGCGAGCTGTTCCGTCTGGATCTAAGCTTTATTCTGTGGTGGTTGCTGATGGCGTGCACCGCCGGGATTGCCGGCATTTATGTGCTGCCCTATTACAAGACCACCCGGGCGCTGTATTATCAGAATTTCCGTATGCGCGCCCTGGCCACCGGTCAGCTGACGGAGGATGACTTTCTCAGCGAGGCGGAGCGTATGGCCAAGTATGGCGCTTATGGCGCCTATACAGCGCCCCGCCGGGAGCAGCAGCCCATGAACGGCCAGTATAATCCGTATACCCCGCCTATGGCAGACGATTTTCGGTCTTATGAGCAGTGCGGCTACGGCGGCACCCAGCAGGGAACGAATCCACCGGAGCAGCCCCAGGCACCCGGTGCCCCCACTGCCGATGGGCAGCAGCCCACCCAGCAGCCGCCGGTGTGGAACCAGACTCCGCCTGCGGAACCGCCGGTGTGGAATCAAACTCCGCCTGCGGAGCCTACCGATGGTACGGACGAATAAGTATAATTATATAAAACAAAAGAGCACCCACCGGGTGCTCTTTTTTGATAGAGTTGCATAACCGTATTTTGTTGGTTCTCGTAGGGACGGCAATTTGCCGCCCGAGTGAATTGCACGCAGTGCAAGAGACACGAGGCTCCAAATGCGTTAGCATTTGGGAGAAACAGTCCGGGGGACTGTTTCGTAGCGAGTGCATCAATCCCTCCGTCAATGCCTAACGGCATTGCCACCTCCCTTGTAAAGGGGGGATGCGGCGTAGCCGCAGGGGGGATTTCGCCGCATTCGCATCACTACCGGAATTGGCAGGCGGCAATCTGCCATCCCTGCAATAAATGACAATCCGTTGTTGCTCACTCCACCCGCTTGCCGTTTTTGAAGGCGTAGCTGATGGTGCCGTCCGGGGTTACCAGGCCGGTGACCTTGCCACTCCAGCATTTGGGCAGGGCACCGCCAATGAGCATTTCTGCAATGCCGGCGGTCACGCCAAAGTTGCCGTCGATCTGGAACGGCGGGTGGGCGTCCAGCAAATTGGGATAGGAGCCGCCGCCCCGCACCCGGATCAGCGCCTTGGGGTTAATGGGGCGCAGCTGATTTTCGATCAGCCGCAGGGCGTTCTCGCCGTTGCCCAGCCGTGCCCACAGGCACACTTTCCACCCTAGGGACCAGCCGGTGCCGCCAAAGCCCCGCTTTAACAGGGACTGCTTGGCTGCCGCTTGCAGCGCGTCGCTTTGCACCCGGTGAGAGGGGTAAATGCAGTACAGGTGGCTCACATGGCGGTGCTCCACCTCGGTCTCTCGGTAATTTTCCGCCCATTCCGGTATCCGGCCGTCCGGCGCGGGGGCTACCTGGTCAATGACCGGCGCGTCCAGCCCCAGCGCTCGGCAGTTCTCCATAAAATCGTGGAGAATTTCCCGATCCATGGAGGGCATATAGGTCACGGCGCTGCGCTGCCCATTGTCCGAGAATGTATTTTCCGGGCTGATGGAGGGGCAGGTGACCGGTTGACCGTTGTGCGTCGTCATACTTGAATGAAAGAATGCCAGCGCGCCGGCGAACATGCCTTTCAGCTTTTCGTCAAAGGCCGGATCCTTTTGGTACAGGCTGTGGGTGTATAGTTGGTTCAGAATCCAGGCGCCGCTCATAAACCAAACGGCGTAGCAGCTGGAGTCGCCGTCGCCGTCCGGGAACCCGGCCGGGTAGGTGGCACCCCAAATATCGCTGTTGTGGCAGGCGCACCAGCCATCGGCGTCAAAGTACGCCTTGGCGGTGGAGGAGCCGTTTGCCGCCAGCTTTTCCGCAAAGTCCACCAGCGGCGTGAAACATTCGCCCAGCCCTACTGCGTCCGTGGGCCAGTAGTTCATCTCGGTGTTAATATTGGTGGTGTAGCTGGAGGACCAGGGCGCGCGCACCTGCTCGTTCCAGATCCCTTGCAGGGTCATGGCGTTGGTGCCCGGCCGGGAGCCGGAGACCGTCAGGTACCGCCCGTACTGGAACAGCAGGGCGATTAGGCTTTGGTCGCTTTTGTCCTTTTGCATGCGTTTTAGCCGCACATCGGTGGGCAGGCTGTCGTCGCCCCCCTCCAACTCCAGAGTCACCCGATCCATCAGAGCGGAGAAGTCCGCAATGTGGGCGGCCAACAGCGTGGGGTAGTCTGCCGCACCGTCAAAGTAGGCCAGCATACGAGCCTTTTCGTCTGCGGTGGGCATGGAGCGGAAGTCCACATAAGAGGTGGCCATGGACAGCAGCAGCGTCACTTCCTTGCGGTTCTCAATCCGCAGGCTGTCGCCGGTGCAGGCCACTTGGCCGTCTGCCCGCAGCCCGGCGCAAAAGCGCATTCCCCGGCTGCCCTGCACCACCGTCTCTCCCTTATTATAGTAGGGGGGCATACACACCTCCGGTGCTTGGCCGGTGAGCAGCAGGGTGCCGTCCTGCGCGGTAACGGTGCTTTGCAGCAGGCTGTCCAGTCGGCATGTGGCGCTAAAGGGCCGATTGCTCTCTATATGCACCACCACCAGTTGGGCGGGGTGGGAGACAAACACCGTCTGGGTCAAGCCGTCTGCTTGGGTCACCGCCACGCCGGTGCGCAGGTCCAGGGTGCGGCTGTAATTCTTTTTGTACGCCCGGTCGTAGTCAATGCGCAGATTGCCCAGGGGCAGGTACGCCTCGCTCCAGTGACCGTGCATATCCCGGTTAAGAATGTCCTTGGCCTTGGCGTAGTCCTTGGCAAAGATGGCCTCCCGGCAAGCAGCCAGGTACTTGTGGGCGTCTGCCTTGTTTTGATCCTTGGGGTAACCGGACCACAGGCTGTCCTCGTTTAGCGACAGGCGCTCCCGGCGCAGGTTGCCGTAGGTCATTATCCCCAGCCGTCCGTTGCCCAAGGGCAGCGCCTGTTCAAAGCACTTGGCCGGTTTGGTATAGTACAGTTGGTTTTTCAAATCAACACCTCCGTTGTCTTCCTCTATTGTACTGGATATAAAAGGGGATTGCAACAGGATTTGTTATTTGGTGATCCTTATGCGGCCCGATGTGGGCATCGGGCCCTACGATCATTCTTAATAAACGCAAGCTCCACATTGCACTGTTATATATCGTAGGGGCGGCAATCTGCCGCCCGCCATCTTATTTATCTAAATACAAAAAAGCATTGCAATTCAAAAACAAAAGGACTACAATAGGGTGCGAAATAGATGAAAAGGAGCGAGCAGAATGAAAAGAAGACCGGTGCCTATTCACGAAACAGGCTATATCTGCGCCTCTCTGGCTATGGTCAGCGGCTTTTTGGAGACCTATACTTATTTATTAAAGGGTGGCGTGTTTGCCAATGCCCAAACCGGCAACTTTGCCCTGCTGGGTATGGCCATCGCCCACGGCGATGTGAAGAAGGTGTTTGCCTACCTGATCCCCATGTGCTTTTATGTGATCGGCATTGCCATGACGGTGACGATGCCCCGCCTGCTGGATGAGAACAAGCTGCTGCGGTGGGATACAGTGTTCGTGGCGCTGGAGATCGGCCTGCTGTTTGTGGTGGGCTGCCTGCCAAAATCGGTGCCCTTTACCGTGTCCACCGTAACGGTGGCCTTTATCTGCGCCATGCAGTACAATACGTTTAAGCGCACCAATAATATGGCGTTTTCCTCCACCTTTTGTACCAACAATCTGCGCCAGCTGGCGCTGCATTTTCTGGATTATCTGCGCACCAAGGAGCGCCAGAGCCTAAAGAACAGCCTTACCTATATGATGATCAACGGATCCTTTTTGCTGGGGGCAGTGATCGGTACCCTGTGCGCCCGCTGGCTGGGCGATCGGGCCGTGTGGGTGTGCTGTGGCGTTCTGGTGCCGGTGTTGCTGTCGCTGATCTTTGGCAAGCGGGAGGTAGAGAGCGAACTGCTGGCCGAGGAGAGACAGGAGTTGGCCGTGGAAGAACGCGCTTTGGAAGAAGAGCAGCGGGAATTGCAGGACGAGGATAAGTGATCGTAAGCAGACGGAGGGTATCCGCTCCTGCGGTTATACATTAGGACATCTTAAATGGAGCACCCAACCGGGTGCTCTTTTTTATATATAATAGGTATGCTTGTCCCGTATTTGGCGGGTCGAAGGGTGTCGGCGGGGGCGGCAAGGTCAAAATGCCGGTGTAGGGCAGCAAAATAACGGATTTTTGGCTTAAAATCGAGCAAAATGCGGGGTACGAGATGTTGTGGATCGTGGACAAAATATGACAGAATTTTACCATATTTTGGGAAAAATATGAAATTTGGCAACAAAAAGGTTACAAATTGCAATCTTTGGAAGCCGGATTTCTACCAAACCTACAAAATTTTGCTTTCACGCGGTAAAGCGTGTAAACGAAAGACCACAAGATATTGATTAGCGCGGCAGCATTTTTGTTTTACATCAAACGGGATTTGTGCAACTTCAACAAAAACATCCGGTTTGAAAAGTTGACTTCTTAGTGATTTGTGATATAATCGTCAGCGTCTTAGGGAAATACTAACGGAAAAGGCAGAATAAATTGCTTCTGCTCTTGTGGTGGCTCCCCTCAAAAGAGCCCCTCAATAAAAAACGGCAAGCCTGTTTTCTATTTTCCAAAACAAAAGGAGATTCAGATGATTTATCGATCCAAATCCGGTGGCGTAAAACGCTGGGCAAAGATGCTCACCACAGCTGTGCTGGCCTTTGTGCTGGCCATCGTTGTGTTCGCCTCCACTGCATTCGCTGGCCTGCTCAACGAATATAATGTGGATATTGTGGTAGATGGCGTGACCACCACCGTGACCACCAGAGAAGAGAAACCAACCGAGATCCTGACCAATGCAAACATTACGCTGGAGAGCACCGACAAGCTGGACCTTTCAGGCTTTGAAGCCGGCAAGGGCGGCAAGATCGTGCTGGACCGGCAGCATACTGTCAATGTGGAAGTGAACCACACCATCACCGCCTATGCCGTGTATGCGGATACCGTAGGCGACGCCCTTACAGAGGCGGGTATGGCGCTGCACAGCGCAGACAAGGTGAATTACGCCCTGTCCGATCCGGTAACGGACGGCATGGTCATCCGGGTAAATACTGCTTTTACCGTTACCCTGACGGCAGACGGCAAGACCCAGAGCTTTGCCATGGTGGAGGGCACCGTGGGCGACCTGCTGGACCTGGCTAAGGTGCAGCTGGGTACGAATGATTATGCAGAACCTTCAGCCGCAACATCCCTTAAGGCAGGCATGAAGATTCATGTGTACCGGGTCAGCTACAAGACCGTCACCGAGACGGAGACCCTGTCCTATAAGACGGAGACCAAGACCGACAGCAAGCTCACCGTAGGCAGGACCAAAGTGGAGCAGCAAGGCCAGAACGGCTCCGCCGATGTGACCTATAAAGTGAAGCTGGTTAACGGCAAAGAAAAGACCCGCACGGAAGAGAAGCGGGTGGTTACCAAAAAGCCGGTGAAGAAGATTGTGCGCACCGGTACCAAAGCCGCCGGCGTAAAGGCAAACGGCGTAAAGTCCAGAGGCGGTTATTCCGTGGGCCAGAGCATCCGCGGTCGGTACACCCATTACTGCGCCTGCGCGGTGTGCAACGGCAACTCCCGCGGCATCACCACCAGCGGCCGCCGCATTTATAACGGTATGTCCGATCCCCATTATGTAGCCTGCAACTGGCTGCCCCTGGGCTCCGTGATATCCGTGAACGGCACCAACTACACCGTAGTGGACCGTGGCGGCAGCGGGCTGTCCAGCCAGGGCAGAATTGATATTTTCACCCCGGAGGGGCACGCAGCCTGCTATCGCTACGGCACCGGCAGCTGCTCCATTAAGATCGTTCGTCTGGGTTGGTAAGTTGGTAAAAAAGAACCCCATCGGTATTGCACCGGTGGGGTTTTTGTTTTGTGATGGTAAGTAGGGAGGGGGCATCGCCGTCTGTCTGCGACGATACGAAGAATCATCATCTGCCAGTTCTTGCATAGCGTCAACTACTCGCTTAAGCACTTTTCGTCGAGGTGGATAAAACTTTTTGTCTGGTTCTCTATTTCATTCCACATAAAGCAAGTAGGAATCGAAGTCATGGGGAGCGGCGGCAAGTAGCACTCGTTTATGGAGTGCGAACAAAGTTCGCAACGTCTCCTCATTCTGACAAGTACCTATTTGAGTAGAAATGTCCTCGGACAGAATTTTTAGCCACTTCACACCGAGAGATACGTCCGTCTTCATAGCTTCCCGGCACATATTGTAGAGGTCTTCGCCAGCTTTCAAATCGCCACTCTTGAACCTCTGATAGATAATTTCAAGTAATTGCTCCATAGTTACCTCCAAACAAAAAGAAGTGCGTTACCGTTCAGAGAATTTAATCTCTGTGCGATAACGCACCTTCTATACAATCACAACATTTTATTTTCTTCGTCTGCGTCTCCCTCGATGGTGAGAACGCTCATTCATTTTCATACATTCCCACAGGACAACCGCCGGGAACGCCAGTACCAGTAATACAATCTCCATAGGCTCATTTCTCCGATAGCGGTATCTCAACTTTCGTACCGTCAGAGAACTCAACCGATACCGTAGAATCATCGTTCAACTGGAACAACCACACCACATCGGCAGTCACGCCGCTTTGTACGCTGGAATCACACTGAATATAACCGTTAGTTTTTTCACCTGTTGGTACAATACAAGGGATTTCGGCACCGTTCTGAAACGCCTTGACCGTAACATAATCAGCCGGGATAGCTGTTTCGTCACTACCATTCGTGTATTGTGTGTAAACCGCTACGCAGTCTCGGTCAGCCACATTGACTTTCTCACCGCTGACATACGATATAGTGTGTTGGGATTCAGTACCACAGGCAGTGAGACCTAACACCATCATTACAGCACATAAGATTGATAGGATTTTCTTCATTGCTCTACCTCCAATGGGAGAATAGGCGTGTGCACACCCTGCACCCAGTCCACATCTCCGTATTTATATTTGCCCTCATAAAAAGGACGATTAGCCAATATTCCTCGTATCGTAGAAGGTTGAAACCTCTTACCCTTTCGCGTTCTATACCCTTCTTCATACAATGAATCACATATATCCAAGAGCGTTGCTTTTTCTCGATCGTGTTCTCGGAACACCATTTCCACTATCGGCTCTTCATCGGGATTAACTACAAGGACGCCATCCACACTGGTGTACCCGTATGGCTTATTTCCGCCTGAGTACCCGCCGCATTTGGCTTTTAGAGATCGTCCTCTCCCTGTGCGCAATGCGATATTTCGGCGTTCCTGTTCTGCAACAAACATTAGCAAAGAGCGGTATATATTTGCAAAATCATCGCCCTCAGAAAAATGCTCCTCTGTAGATAGTAGTTTGACGTTTCGCTTTTCGAGTGTATAGAAATAATAGAAATACAATTTCGTATCACGAGCCACCCGATCATTCTTGAATACAATTACCGCCTCGTGACGAGGCAAGACGTCAGACTGATGCAGGATTTTATTCAATTCCGGCCGATTGTCCTTTGCGCCACTGATAGTGTCTGTACACCAGTCCACGATTTCATAGTCATGTTCATTCACTGACTTTTCTTGGGCTTGGCGTAGGTGGAATAGGTGGTGTAATTCACCTTGCCGCCGACGGTGCGGGTGAGTACATACTGCTTGCCGGTTTTTTTAATGCTGATCTTTACATCCTTGGGCTTTACATTCTTTTGCCCCATTACCTTGCAGGTGAGGGTGCCGTTCTTGGCGGTCATTTGCAGCCGAATGTCCGTGCCGCTGGTGTTCTTAAACTGAAAGTCCGTGGTATTCCACTGCACGGTAGCGTCCCCGCCCAGGGGTACATAGCTAATCTCCAGCGAGTGGGGTGCCCGGCTGACTACCGTTAGGTTGGCTCGGAGAATGCACTCAAAAATGGTGCTGCTCACCTGGCATACCCCGCCGCCCAGGCCGTCTACAAACTCGCCGTCCTGCACCACCTTGGCAGTGGCGTACCCGGCCAGCACCGTGCGCTTGCCCACCGTTTGGTTAAAGCTGAAGGTGCGCCCCGCAGGGATTATCAGGTTGTTCAGCTTGCGAATAGAGGCGGTAATGTTGGCAGTGCGGGTCTCGTTCTTGGCGTCGTAGTAAGTGGTGTAGCTGGCCAGCTCATGGCTGTACCCGCTGCCGCTTTTGCGGTGGAGCGCCGGATAAATGGTAGAGGTATAGCTCTCCCGGAAAGTGGTTTTGGTGTTCTCCGTGGTGGTGACGGTGGTGGTTTCCGTAGTGGTTTCCTGTTTGGTTGTGGTGTCTGTGCCGGCAGCGGGCTTGGCGGCGCACCCGGTAAAGGCGCCCACCACCAGTGCTGCCGCCAGCAAGCAGGTGCAAATGCGTTTCATAACCATTTTACTTCTTTTCTTTATAAGGCTTCTTCTTCGTGACCCAGCCGGGCTTGTTTACCTGGCGGGCACGGGCAATGGACAGGGCGTCGCCGGGAATATCGTCCGTAATGGTGGAACCGGCGGCAATGTATGCCCGGTCGCCCACTTCTACCGGTGCCACCAGGTTGGTGTTGCAGCCGATAAAGGCGCCGTCGCCGATCTTGCAGCGGCTCTTGTTTTTGCCGTCATAGTTGACCGTTACCGTGCCGCAGCCAAAGTTCACCCCGGCACCTACATCGCTGTCGCCAATGTAGGTCAGGTGGGCGCTTTTGGTGCCGGCGCCTACGGTACTGTTCTTCACTTCCACAAAGTCGCCGATGTGCACACCGGTGTGCAGCACGCTGCCACCCCGGATTTGTACAAAGGGGCCTGCGTCCGCGCCGTCCTCCACGGTGCTGTCCGTCAGCTTCACATTGTCCAGGGTTACCCCGTTGCCCACGGTGCCGTCCATAATATAGGTGTTCGGCCCGATCAGGCAGTCCTTGCCGATGGTGGTGTTCCCCAGCAGGATGGTGCCGGGCAGAATGGTGGTGCCGGTGCCGATCTGTACCGTGTCGGCGATCATCACACCGTCGGTGCAGGGAATGTCCACCCCGTCTACCATCCATTGGTGCATGATCTTGTGGCGCAGGATTTCGTTGAGAATGTGCAGCTGGGCTCGGTCATTGGCACCCAGTACCACATCGCTGTTCTCGACTACATAGGCGTTGGCGCCGTTGCCGGCGCCCAGCAGAATGGAAAGGCTGTCGGTTAGGTAGTATTCATTCTGGGCGTTTTGATTGGTAATCCGATCCAGGGCGTACAGCAGCTTGTCGCCCATAAACCAGTAGCACCCGGCGTTGCTCTCGTTGATCTTTTTTTCTTCCTCGGTGGCGTCCTTGTGCTCCACAATGCACTGGAGCTTACCGTCGGCGCTGCGCTTAATGTGGCCGATCCCGTTGGTGTCCTCCACCAAGGCGCTGATGAGGGTGATGGCGTTGCCCTCGCTTTTGTGCAAAGCGTAGGCACCGTTAATGGTAGGCTCGTCCAGCAGCGGACCGTCGCCGTTCAGAACCAAAATATCGTCTCCCCGGTGGCGCTCAATAAAATCCCGGGCGCACATGACCGCGTGGCCGGTGCCCAGCTGGGGCTCTTGCAGGGCGGTCTCAATGGTTGGATCCAGATTTCGCAGGTGGTCCTCCACCTCCGTATGCCGGTAGCCGGTGATCACGCAGATGGCCGCACACCCGGCGCTCTTTACGGCAGAAACCACATAGTCGATCATGGGCTTCATCAGCACCTTGCACATCACTTTGGGGCAGTCTGCCTTCATCCGGGTGCCTTTGCCTCCGGCTAAAATAATTGCACATTTCATAGGTCTATCGTTCCTTTCCAAACCGGATATTCTTTGATTTGTGCTTTCATTATGCAACAATCGGCGGCGCTTTGCAAGTCTATTTGACAGAAAGCGTATAAAATAATAAAAAAATAAGAAAAAGTATTTGTATTTTAGCCCCCGCTGTGCTATAATTTTACCGCATTATACTGACGCAGTGTAATTTGCGGGTATATTACAAACTATTTTTTGGAGGTATTCTCAATGGCAAAAAAGTATTGCTACCTCTTCTCTGAGGGTAATGCAAACATGAGAGAACTTCTCGGCGGTAAGGGTGCTAACCTGGCCGAGATGACCAACATCGGCCTGCCGGTGCCCCAGGGCTTCACCATCACGACTGAGGCCTGCACCCAGTATTATGAGGACGGCCGCGAGATCAATCCTGAGATCATGGATGAGATCAACCAGTATATCGTAAAGATGGAAGAGATCACCGGCAAAAAGTTCGGCGACAAGCAGAATCCGCTGCTGGTATCCGTTCGCTCCGGCGCAAGAGCTTCCATGCCCGGCATGATGGACACCATCCTGAACCTGGGTCTGAACGAGGATGTTGTGGACACCATCGCTACCCAGTCCGGTAATCCCCGTTGGGCTTGGGACTGCTACAGAAGATTTATCCAGATGTATTCCGACGTGGTTATGGAAGTGGGTAAGAAGTACTTTGAGGAGCTCATCGATGAGATGAAGACTAAAAAGGGCGTTACCCAGGATGTGGAGCTGGACGCTGACGATCTGAAGGAGCTGGCTTCTCAGTTCAAGGCCGAGTACAAGGCCAAGATCGGCGAGGACTTCCCCACGGATCCTAAGGAGCAGCTGATGGGCGCCATCAAGGCTGTGTTCCGTTCTTGGGACAACCCCCGCGCAAATGTATATCGTCGTGACAACGACATTCCGTATTCTTGGGGTACTGCCGTTAACGTGCAGTCCATGGCCTTTGGTAACATGGGCGATGACTGCGGCACCGGCGTTGCCTTTACCCGTGACCCCGCTACCGGCGCAAAGGGCCTCTTCGGTGAGTTCTTGACCAACGCCCAGGGCGAGGACGTAGTGGCCGGTGTGCGTACACCTATGCACATTCAGGAGATGGAGCAGAAGTTCCCCGAGGCTTTCGCACAGTTCACTCAGGTTTGCCAGACTTTGGAGAACCATTACAGAGATATGCAGGACATGGAGTTCACCGTGGAGCACGGTAAGCTGTTCATGCTGCAGACCCGTAACGGTAAGCGTACCGCTCAGGCTGCTCTGAAGATCGCTTGCGATCTGGTAGACGAGGGCATGAGAACGGAAGAAGAAGCCGTTGCTATGATCGATCCCCGTAACCTGGACACCCTGCTGCACCCGCAGTTTGACGCTGCCGCCATTAAGGCTGCTACCCCGGCCGGTAAGGGTCTGGGCGCTTCTCCCGGCGCTGCTTGCGGTAAAGTTGTGTTCACCGCTGATGACGCTGTGGAGTGGAACGAGAGAGGCGAGAAGGTGGTTCTGGTTCGTCTGGAGACTTCTCCCGAGGACATCACCGGCATGAAGGCTTCTCAGGGCATCCTGACCGTTCGCGGCGGTATGACTTCTCACGCTGCCGTTGTTGCTCGTGGTATGGGTACCTGCTGCGTATCCGGCTGCGGCGACATTGTAATGGACGAGGCCAACAAGCAGTTCACTCTGGCAGGCAAGACCTATCACGAGGGCGACTACATCTCCATTGACGGTTCTACCGGTAATATTTATGACGGCATTATTGCTACCCAGGACGCAACCATTTCCGGCGACTTCGGTCGTATCATGGGCTGGGCCGATAAGTTCCGTGTACTGAAAGTACGCACCAACGCAGACACCCCCGCAGACGCGAAGAAGGCTCGTGAGCTGGGCGCTGAGGGTATCGGTCTGTGTCGTACCGAGCATATGTTCTTTGAGGAAGACAGAATTGCTGCTTTCCGTGAGATGATCTGCTCTGACACCGTTGAGGAGCGCGAGGCTGCTCTGGAGAAGATCCTGCCGTATCAGCAGGGCGACTTTGAGAAGCTGTATGAGGCGCTGGAGGGCTGCCCGGTAACCATCCGTTTCCTGGATCCCCCGCTGCATGAGTTCGTTCCCACTGAGGAAGAAGATATTGAGAAGCTGGCTAAGGCACAGGGCAAGAGCGTTGAGCAGATTAAGGCCATCATTGCTTCTCTGCATGAGTTCAACCCGATGATGGGTCACCGTGGCCTGCGTCTGGCTGTGACTTATCCTGAGATCGCTAAGATGCAGACCAAGGCCGTGATCCGCGCTGCCATCAATGTACAGAAGGCACATCCGGATTGGACCGTGGCTCCGGAGATCATGATCCCCCTGTCTTGCGATGCCAAGGAACTGAAGTATGTAAAGGACATCGTGGTTGCCACCGCTGATGCAGAAATCAAGGCTGCCGGCAGCGATATGAAGTATGAAGTGGGCACCATGATCGAGATCCCCCGTGCAGCTCTGACTGCCGGCGAGATCGCTAAGGAAGCAGAGTTCTTCTGCTTCGGCACCAACGACCTGACTCAGATGACCTACGGCTTCAGCCGTGATGACGCCGGTAAGTTCCTGAACGCTTACTATGACGCCAAGATCTTTGAGAACGATCCCTTCGCCAAGCTGGATCGTGACGGTGTTGGCCAGCTGATGCAGATGGCTGTGAAGAACGGTAAAGCTACCCGTCCTCAGCTGCACTGCGGTATCTGCGGTGAGCACGGCGGTGACCCCAGCTCCGTAGAGTTCTGCCACCAGATCGGTTTGGACTATGTGTCCTGCTCTCCGTTCCGTGTGCCGATCGCGCGTCTGGCCGCTGCACAGGCTGCTATCGCTGAGAAGAACGCATAAGTTCTCCTTACAAATCCATAACAAAAAGGACAGTCCTCGGACTGTCCTTTTTTTGTTTTCTCTTCACTGCCGAACAGGGGACGGTTCCTTTTTTGCGGGCGCGCTGCATTTTTTTGCTTTTCTTTTGGCTTTTGCCGTTGACAAGGGGCGCGAGTGGTGTTATAATACGACCTAAGCACTAATGGGCTTTAAAGCGCTAAAGTGCCAAGTGCAAAATGATAACAGGAACAGGAGTAACCAACCATGACCCCCAGAAAAGGCAATTTAATGGGCGTGCGCACCGACATTAAGGTGCTGGACGCCACCATTCGCGACGGCGGACTGTGCAATAACTTTGACTTCAGCGACGAATTTGTGCGGGAACTGTATAAGACCAATATCAAAAGCGGCGTGGACTATATGGAGTTTGGGTATAAGGCCAGCCGCACCCTTTTCAACGAGGCGGATTTTGGCAAGTGGAAGTTCTGCAAGGAAGAGGACATTCGTGCCATTGTTGGCGAAAATGTAAGCGATATGAAGATTTCCGTGATGGCAGATGTAGGCCGCTGCGATTTTAAAACGGACTTTCTGCCTAAAAGCGAGAGCGTCATCGACATGGTGCGCGTGGCCTGCTATATTCATCAGATCCCGGCAGCCATTGAGATGATCGAGTATTTCCATGACCTGGGGTACGAGACCACCTGCAATATTATGGCCATCAGCCAGGCCGGTTCCGGCCAGGTGGGCGAGGCGTTGGAGATGCTGTGTAACTCCTCGGTGGATGTGATCTACCTGGTAGACAGCTACGGCTCCCTGTACCCGGAGAATGCCGGTGTGCTGGCCCAGCGGTACTTAGAAGCGGCCACTGCTGCCGGCAAACAGGTGGGCTTCCACGCCCACAACAACCAGAACTTGGCCTTTGCCAACACCATTGAGACCCTGTCCTACGGTGTGTCCTACCTGGACGCCACCGCCATGGGTATGGGCCGGGGCGCCGGCAACTGTGCTATGGAGCTGCTGCTGGGCTTCTTAAAGAACCCCAAGTACAGCTTGTACAGTCTGCTGATTTTTATTGAAAAGTATATGATCCCCCTGCGGGAGGCCGGGGTGCAGTGGGGCTTTGACCTGCAATATATGTTCACCGGCCAACTGAACCGTCACCCTCGGGAGGCCATGAACTTTACCGCCCAGCACCGCACGGATTACTGCGAATTTTACAAATCTCTGCTGGACAACGACTAAACATACAGAAAATCGCCCCGCAAGCGACCGTTTCGGCTGCCTGCGGGGTTTGTTTTGTGCTTATTTGTTTTTCTCCAAATCCTGAGCGATTTGGGCATGGTCAATGGGGTGATCCCGGAAGTAGTATTTTTTGTCCCGATCACTGATGGGGCGCAGCACGCGGCAGGGGTTGCCCACCGCCACTACATTGGCGGGAATGTCTTTGGTAACGACGGACCCGGCGCCGATGACCGTATTGTCGCCGACGGTGACCCCGGGCAGGATGACTGCTCCGGCGCCGATCCAGCAGGTACGGCCAATGTGCACCGGCATATTGTATTGGTAGTCGTGCTCCCGCAGCTCCGGCAGCACCGGGTGGCCGGCGGTGGCGATGGTCACATTGGGGGCGATCATGGTGTTGTCGCCGATATAAATATGGGTGTCGTCCACCATGGTAACGGCAAAGTTGCAGTACACATGGTTGCCTAAATGCACATGGGCGCCGCCGAAGTTAGAATAAAACGGGGGCTCAATATAGCAGTTCTCGCCCAGTTCGGCGAACATCTCTTTCATCAGGGCCTGGCGCTTGTCCGTTTCTGTGGGTCGTGTGTGGTTGAATTCATACAGACGGTCCAGGCACAGCCGCTGCCGGTCCATAATTTCATCATCGCCGGGCAGGTACAGCGCACCGGTGTGCATTCTGTCTTTCATTGCCATAGGGGGCACCTCCGTGCATTTTTCTTCATTATAAGCAAAGAAGCCGTCCTTTGTCAACGGCCACTTGCAGCAGCCCCGTCGCCGTGCTATAATACACTGGATTTCTACGGCAGTGCGCTGCTCATCAAGGAGAAAAAATGAAAAAGCCCTATCAAAAGACCATGTATGCCTGCTTTATCGGCTATATTGTGCAGGCCATTGTAAACAACTTTGTGCCCCTGCTGTTTGTCACCTTCCAGACCGACTACCGGGTGCCGCTGCAAAAGATTACCCTGCTGATCACTGTGAATTTTCTCATCCAGCTGTGTGTAGATTTGCTGTCTGCCGGGTTCATTGACCGGATTGGCTACCGGGCGTCTGTTCTGCTGGCCCACGGCTTTGCAGCTGCCGGGCTGATCTTGCTGACGATTTTGCCGGATCGTACTGCCGATCCTTTTGTGGGTATTTTGCTGGCGGTGGTGGTGTACGCTCTGGGCGGCGGGTTGTTGGAGGTGCTGGTCAGCCCCATTTTGGAGGCCTGCCCAACGGATAACAAAGCCTCCGCCATGAGCCTGCTCCATTCGTTCTATTGCTGGGGGCAGATGGGTGTGGTGCTGCTGTCCACCCTGTTCTTTACCGTTTTTGGTATCGCCAACTGGAAAGTGCTGGCGCTGGTGTGGGCGGCGGTGCCCCTCTTAAACGGCGTGCTTTTTGCCACTGCGCCGATTTATCCTTTGAACCCGGAGGGCGGCGCGGGTCTGACCTTAAAGGAACTGTGCCGCAACAAGGTGTTTTGGCTGCTCATGCTGATGATGCTGGGCGCCGGTGCGGCGGAGAATACCGTTAGCCAGTGGGCGTCTGCCTTTGCAGAGGAAGGGCTGGGGGTCACCAAAACCGTAGGCGACCTGGCAGGTCCCATGGCTTTTGCAGCGCTGATGGGTGCCGCACGGCTGATTTACGGCAAGTGGGGTCACAAGCTGCATTTGGAGAAGTGCATGTTGGGCAGCAGCCTGCTGTGTGTGGCAGCGTATTTGGCAATCGCGCTGGTTCCGGATCCACGGCTGGCGCTGGTGGGCTGCGCCGTGTGCGGTTTTTCGGTGGGTATTCTGTGGCCGGGCACCTTTAGCAAAGGCTCTGCCGCCATTCCCAAGGGCGGCACGGTGATGTTTGCCCTGTTTGCTTTGGGCGGTGACCTGGGGTGCAGCGCCGGACCCACCCTGGCGGGCATGGTTACCCGGGTGTGCCACGGCAATATGCGCCGAGGGATTTTGGCGGGGATCGTCTTTCCCTTGCTGCTGGTGCTGTGCTTGGTGTTTGGGAAGAAGCGGAAAGCCGCAGCGGGAAATGAGCGGGCGGATACGAATCGCTCCCATGGTTAACCGATTATAAAAACAAAAACGGTGCCCTTTTCTGTAAGGGCACCGCGGTTTTTATGGGTGTTTGGATTACATTTGGAATTTGCGGATATACTCATCCATGCAGGACTGGATGATTTCTTCCGCCTTTGCCCGGTCATCCACTTCCAGCACAGAGGTGCTCTTGCTCACTTCCAGGGTCTTATACACCTCAAAAAAGTGCTTGATCTCCTCAAAATAGTGGGCGGGCAGCTGGTCAATGTTGGTGTAGCAGTTGTAGTTGGGGTCGTTTACCGGCACGGCGATGATCTTTTCGTCCTTGGCGCCGCCGTCCTCCATCATCAGGACGCCAATGGGGGCGCACTCCACGATGGTCATGGGCTGAATTTGCTCGCTGCACAGTACCAGCACATCCAGCGGGTCCTTGTCGCTGGCGTAGGTGCGGGGGATAAAGCCGTAGTTGGCCGGATAGTGAGTAGAGGTAAAGAGCACCCGGTCCAGCTTGAGCATACCGGTCTCCTTGTCCAATTCGTACTTGTTTTTGCCGCCTTTTTGAATTTCAATCACGGCGTAAAAGCGGTCTTTGCGGATCCGCTTGGGGCTGATGTCATGCCAAATGTTCATCGTGGAACCTCCTTCTTAGGGCCTTGCTGTTCTCTTTTTTGTACACTCTTATTTTATCATAGTCCCCGGCGGGGCGCAAGGGAGCGGGCGGCGGCATTTTCCACGAACTTTTGTTGTAATTCCCGCGTTTTTATGGTACTATTGAAAAAACAACACAGAAAGGAAGGGATACCCTGTGTTTGCAGATATTGCGAAAATCAAAATCAAAGGCGGCGACGGCGGTGCCGGTGCAGTGGCCTTTCATCGAGAGAAGTATGTGGCTGCCGGCGGCCCGGACGGCGGTGACGGCGGCAAGGGCGGCGATGTGGTCTTTGTGGTAGACGATAATTTGGCTACCTTGGCAGACTTTCGCTACAAACGGAAATATGCGGCTCAGAACGGCGAGCCGGGTCGTGGCGGTCGGCAGTACGGCCGTAAGGGCCAGGATCTGGAAATTCGCGTGCCCCGAGGCACGGTGATCCGCGAGGTGCAAAGCGGCGCCGTCATGGCGGATATGAGCAAGACAGAGCGGTTTATTGCAGCCAAGGGCGGCAAGGGCGGCTGGGGCAATATGCACTTTGCCACCCCCACCCGGCAGGTGCCTCGCTTTGCCAAGCCCGGCGTGCCCGGCGAGGAGTGGGAGATCAGTCTGGAGCTGAAGCTCATTGCGGATGTGGGGCTGATCGGCTTTCCCAGCGTGGGCAAAAGCAGCCTGATCTCCGTGGTCAGCCAGGCCAAGCCCAAAATCGGCGACTACCACTTTACCACCCTGGTGCCCAATTTGGGCGTGGTGTCCATGGGCGCGGGCAACAGCTTTGTGCTGGCGGATATTCCCGGGTTGATCGAGGGTGCGTCAGACGGCGTGGGCCTGGGTCATGACTTTTTGCGCCATGTGGAGCGCTGCCGGTTGCTGGTGCACCTGGTGGATGTAAGCGGTCATGAGGGACGAGACCCGATCGAGGATTTTGACGCCATCAACCGGGAGCTGGAGAAGTTCAACCCGGAGCTGGCCAAAGCGCCCCAGATTGTGGCGGGCAATAAAATCGACATGGCGGAGCCGGAGCAAATTGAACGGCTGAAAGCCTATGTAGAGGCCAAGGGCTACGACTACTATTCCATTTGCGCCCCCATTCAGGAGGGCACTCGGGAATTGATGAACGCAGTGTGGAACCGGCTGCAAACGCTGCCCCCGGTGAAGGAGTACGAGCCGGAGGAGATCCCCACGGAGCTGCTGGTGCAAAACAGTACCGGCTTTACCATCACCAATCCGGAGCCGGGCTACTACCTGGTAGAGGCTCCCTGGTTTCCCAAGGTGCTTAAGGGCATTGATGTGGAGGACTACGAGGCGCTGCAATACATGCAGCGGGTGCTGGAGAAGAGCGGCGTGTTTGAGGCGCTGCGGCAGCGGGGGATCCAGGAGGGCGATATTGTCAGCCTGTATGATATTGAGTTTGAGTACATTCCGTAAGGAGCAAGTATGGAAGTGTTGAACACAGATCCGCGGCAGCTAAGCCCGCTGAATTTGGCCTTTATCGGCGACTGCGTGTATGAGATGCAGGTGCGCTGCCACCTGGTGGCGCTGGCCAATCGGCCGGTGAACGACCTGCACCGGGAGAGCGTGAAGTTCGTCAGCGCCAAGGCCCAAACGGCGGCCTTTGCCCGCATGGAGCCGCTGCTGACAGAGGAAGAACTGGCGGTGTTTAAGCGGGGGCGCAATGCCAAGACCGGCCACCAGCCCAAGAGCGCCACCGTTGGCGAGTACCACTGTGCCACCGGGGTGGAGGCGCTGTTCGGCTATCTGTACCTAACCGGTCAAACGGAGCGGATTGAGGAACTGTTTGCCGTAATCTTTCGGTGATCAGACCGTCGATAAAGCGGCTAAACCGCGCCGGTTAAAAAATGAAGTATTCCATGCGTAGGGCAGGGGCTTGCTCCTGCCGCTGACATTTGTTGTTGCGATTGATTTGAAAAAAGCGGCTTGAACATCGAGTTCAAGCCGCTTTTGGCGCTTTTCGTCTTTCTCTTGGTCTGTCAGCGTGTAAAAAAAGACCGGCAGGCGAACCTGTCGGTCTTTGGTTTTCTCTGTATCGAGAGGGATTAGCCCAACTCGGAGAAGTATTTGATGGTGCGAACCATCTGAGAGGTGTAGGAGTTCTCGTTATCATACCAAGAAACAACCTGAACCTCATAGGTGTCGTCAGCAACCTTCAGCACCATGGTCTGGGTAGCATCGAACAGAGAACCGTAACGCATACCCACGATGTCGGAGGATACGATCTCGTCGGTGTTGTAACCGAAGGACTCGGTAGTCTCAGCCTTCATAGCGGCGTTGATGGCCTCAACGGTCACTTCCTTGTCGGTCTTGATGACAGCGGTCAGGATGGTGGTGGAACCGGTGGGGGTGGGAACACGCTGTGCAGAGCCGATCAGCTTGCCGTTCAGCTCGGGGATGACCAGGCCGATAGCCTTAGCAGCGCCGGTGGTGTTGGGAACGATGTTCTGTGCGCCAGCACGAGCACGGCGCAGGTCGCCCTTGCGCTGAGGACCATCCAGAATCATCTGGTCGCCGGTGTAAGCATGAACGGTGGTCATGATACCGGAAACGATGGGATAGGTCTTGTTCAGGGTGTTGGCCATGGGAGCCAGGCAGTTGGTGGTGCAGGAAGCAGCGGAGATGACCTGATCCTCAGCGGTCAGGGTCTTCTCGTTGACGGAGTAGACGATGGTCTTCAGATCGTTGCCTGCGGGAGCAGAGATAACGACCTTCTTTGCGCCAGCCTGGATGTGAGCCATGCTCTTCTCCTTGCTGGTGTAGAAGCCGGTGCACTCCAGAACGACGTCAACGTTCAGCTCGCCCCAAGGAGCATCCTTTGCGTCCTTAACAGCGTAGATCTTGATCTCCTTGCCGTCAACAATGATGGAGTCCTCGGTAGCCTCG
>OMAC01000231.1_pt1 | contig 53907 bp, 53 predicted proteins | sample 1644561 | NCBI WGS metagenome assembly OMAC01 (sample SAMEA103958144, study PRJEB25191) | human gut metagenome
AAAAAGCAATAGATTAGAATTTTAATAGTGCTAAAGTCTATATAGCTGTGAACCTTAACATTTCTTAACATAGCTAAAGGTTCAAAAAGTAACCAAGGGAAAATTGCCTGCGTTAAATGGCTTATAGCAATTCACTATAAGCTCAAATCTTTAGTATTATTTAGTACTGGTTACGCAAACGATGATACTACCAAAGTTATAAGATGTGCGAAAGCCAAGGAATATCAATGGTTGACGGATATATTGAGATAGTATAAAACAACTGTATTTGTTAGTTTTTGTCAACTAAAAAAGGATATAAAAATGAAAGTAAATAATAGCGAACAAAGAGGAATTAATAAAAAGGTAATTGCTAAAACTATAATTTTCTTATTTGGTTTATTAATACTTCTAATGATAAGGGTATTTTTAAAAATTAACTTGATACCTTCGCTTTTCATTTCATTACTTTTTGTAGTAATAGTATTGAAAAATCCTGAAAATAAATATATGAAAATAGGACGTATAGGTCTCATTACCGTTTTATCGATTCTCTCAATACTTTCTTTAGTGTTGCGATGAACAGTATACTATAGCAAGTCCTAAATTTTAGGAATGCAAAATAAAAAGCGCTTGTGCGCATGATATTTGTAAATCTATGTGTTTCCAGTCACTAAAAACTGGTAGGAGATGAAATGGTGGATAATCACAAGTGCAAAAATTCTTTGAAAAATTTTAAATACTTACCTGATAGATCGGATGAATTATTAAATCTATTGTATGACGAATACCTATATAGGAAGAATTGTCAATATGATACTTGTCTAACAATATTGATTGACGAAATAGTTAAAAATAATACAGAATTTAGTTTAAGTCATGGTATTTCCAGCTATAAGAGAATTGAAGAAGTTGAAAGTAATGATGAGTTAATATTAGCTAGCTTTGCTGTTATTTTATCTATAGTAGCACTAATAATAACATTTGCTTCTTTAACTCATCCCAAGAGTAATATAATAGATATAGTTACAATGGTTATATTAAGCATAATCATCATATTATATTTTTTCTGGGAATGTTATAAAAAAATAAAACAAATGCTTACAAAACGCTCTGTAAAACTTGCCATCTCTATTTTCTTATTAGAACAAGCTCTAATAAAAAAACGTATTTAATATTTCATATATTCGAATCCAAAATTTTAGGAACGCAAAATAAAAAGCGCATGAGCGCCGGAAAGGAAAATATGAAATAAGTTTATGAAACATTTTAAAAGTCTAGATGAGCAAATAGATTATTTGCATAATAATAAAAATATAGAGTTTCAAGACAGGGAAGTTGCCAAAAATATTTTACTTGATTGTAACTACTATAATTTAATATCTTGTAGCAAAATAAAATTTGCTACAAATATCAAAAATGGAAATCATGTTTATAATAAACAAGACTTTAACGAATGGAATGAATATTTTTTAATGGATTGTAAAGTTAGCGAGCACTTGATGACTAACCTCATTGAGCTAGAACGGATAATCAATAGTAGAGCAGCATATTATATTGGGGAACTTATAGAAAATAGAGTGCTTGGCAATAGAGACCGTAATGAAATTATTTCAATTATTCAGAGAGCAGAGGTAGAAAAGCTACCCAAATATACTGGAGAAGAAACGTGGAAGTACATTAGTAAAATGACTTTTGGTGAACTGAAAACTTTATTGTTTTGGTTAATTGACCGTAGAAAAAATGTATACTATCAAATAATTTCTGGGTATTCTCATTTAAGACACGCGAATACTAAGAATAGATTAAACGATATTGTGCAATTAAGAAATTTTATCTTTCATTTTACACCCTTAAATATATACTTAGCATACTCTTATAGGTATGACGGTAGCCTTGATAATACTTATAGAAAAGAAACAATAGACTTTATATACTCTCTGAGTTCTGATAATGAGTATATAAAACACTCTATTGCTGAGATAATAGAGTGCTCAAATCGTTTTATAAAAATAAAAAACAGCCAACTAAGTAGCTGACTGATAAATCATTTAAGATTTTCCCAAAGGGCTGCGCACAGACACCTCATCGATTGACTAAAGTATATCAGAAAAAGAATAGAGTTGTCAACTATTAACAAGCGCAAATCACTTTTTAAGTCATTTAGACTGAACTTTTTAACGGATAAACTAAAAATATAACAACCTAAAACGTCGCTTTTACGCCAACATTTGCCAACAATTAGCAAGGGAGCTGACGCAACCAATCCTTGCATTAGGTCATAACAGTATGTAAATTTTGTATGTTGTTCATACCCTGCGTAATGGTTGACAGCTTCCCCATTTATATGGGGAATAACTACATGTAAATTTTGTATGTTGTTCATACCCTACGTGATGTCGGTATAGCTTTCTGCCACAAGTGGCAAAAACGAAAATTTCGTTGTTGTTATTAAGGGGGTCGTGATTCTCGACTCCCTAGGTAGTAACGATTCGTTCCTCCCTTTTTTAATAGCTCCGACAACTCCGAATACTTTCTCACATTTTTGTGATTAACCTTGTCTAAACTTTGTTAGTGCCAAATTGGCACAATCTCATTTTTATTTATATGTTTTTGGTTTCACTTTTTTCGGAAACCAAGAATAGGATATGAACATTTTTGTACAAATCTCTATAGGTTCGCTCTAATCTACTCTAAACTACTCTAAACGCATAACAGCCAATTTTGCCGAGGTCAGCAATAATGAAGATATTGCATAAAATGAAACAACTGGATTTAATATAGAAAATAAAAAAAGCGCCCTAGTTTGAAATAGGACGCTTAACGCAAAACTTCATGAAAAGTTTATGTTTGGAATAAATAGATTATACAACATATTCTATAATTTGTACATTTAAAAGCCACACCAAAGAGTAGCTTTATACTTGAAAGTAATGACATCTCAAAATCATTATACTTTCATCTTACACTTTTTTGTATTGGTTTTCAAATTAGAAAATAACAACATACTCATTACATTTTTTATTAAACTACCTGAGGTCGCATTTTACGACTATTGCCACAATCTAATTAGGGCAAGTAACTTTTTTACTTTACCTTAACTATCAGAAATTTACGAAAGTTCATATCTGTGAAAACCAAAGGTATGAATATATTTTTTAATTCATATCATCCGTGACGGAGTATTTCAAACTCCTCAATATAATCAAAGTGGCTTATATCCACTATAAAATTAGAAAGAATTTACACCATGAAAAAAGACGACGTTATCAAACTATCAGACGGACAGACTGCCACAATTGTTACTGGCGATGAATCTACAACTTTGCAAAATTGTTATATTGTTCGGCTCGAAAATGAAGATATAAGAGTGGTTGATAGAAAAACTCTAACGCTTGCGGAATCATTGAAATAATAGTCGTTTATAACAAATTCCCCCCTTTTTCCACCAATTCCATAAGTAAATTATTGAATCTTTTTTTACTTAACCCCAATACGTGCAAACCTGAACCACGTTAAAAGCTGATAGGAGGAAATATAAATGTTTAAAGCAATCAAAGAAACAATTAAAAGTTTTATTATATTTTGGGCTATTAAAAAATTATTTAGTTTTGCTTGGCGTTCTTTCACTTCTAAATAACTATCAGTCTGTTTCTTATAGTTGTTACCGTTGATACTTTATAATTACTCTTCTTTTAGAGAATGGTATCACTATAAACCCTTTATTTATATAGCTTTATAATACTTTGTTACCGTTGATACCGTAAATAATACTATATCAGTTGAGAATTTAATAACTCTATAAACTAATAAACCAGTTAACTAAATATCTCTAATAATAATATTTCTCAATCCTCGTACATGCCTTGCCTGACATTAGTACAAAATGGAAAGGAAGAAATAATTATGAATATTAAAGAATATATAAAAAAAGACGGTACAAAGGTGTACCGAACTAACGTTTATTTGGGTGTGGATAATCTCACAGGTAAGCAAGTAAGAACAAGTGTAACTGCTAAAAGTAAAAAGATGTGTGAAACTAAAGCACGCCAAGCTATAAATAAGTTTATCAATAATGGGTCTACAATTGCAAGGGAAAAAGTGGTTTTTGATAACTTTGAATCCTTGGCTTTGAGTTGGTTTGAGAGTTATAAGCTGACAGTTAAGGAAAATAGTATAAGTGTTGCTGATAATTACTTACGTAATTATATACTGCCTCCTATTGGCTCGTACAAGCTCTCTAAGATAACGCCAATGTTATTGCAGGAACTTGTCAATAAATGGGCTAATAACGCAAATACAGCCGAAATAATCAACGGTAAGCGTGAGCGAGGAAAATGTAAGGATTATAAGCTACTTCTTAACTTCATCAAACGTATTCTTGATTATGGTATGCAATTAGGAGCTATCGAGGATAATTCAGCTATAAAGGTTTTCCCTCCTAAGTTAAAGACAAGGACAGTTAAAAAGATTAAGTATTTTGATAATGAGGAGCTAAAACAATTCTTGTTGTATCTTGATACTTTAGAACCAAGCACGGACAATCGAAAGAGTAAAACTTTATACAAACTACTTCTTGCAACTGGCTTACGTGTAGGGGAGGCTATGGCTCTTTCTTGGTCTGATATTGACTTTAACAACCATTATCTCAATGTGTCTAAAACTCTAATTCAACAAAGCAATGTGATACAGGATAGCGCAAAGACAAAAGAGAGTAATCGTTCTGTGTTTTTGGATAACGACACTATTGAAAGTTTAAAAGAATGGCGGAAATATCAAAATGACGGTGCTATATCTTTGCATGATTCTTTAGTTTTTTCATATCATCAAAAAATGAGGTCTTATGAAATAGAGAGACAAAAATTAGTGAGACACTTCAAAAATGCTGGAGTACCTAACATTGGCTTTCACGGTTTCCGTCATACTCACGCTAGTCTTTTGATGAACAACGATGTTAACCCTAAAGAGATACAAAGACGATTAGGACATGCTGATTATTCTATCACAATGAATACATATAGCCACCTTGCCAAAAGTAAAGAAAAAGAGACCGCTGAAAAGTTCAGCAGTATCTTAAAAGCATTATGATTTTTTGGTCGAACGTAGTAAAAAGCGTTAAAATTTGTGTTTATAATCTCTACAACCCTTATATACCAAGGATTAAAGCTCTATATTTTAACATAGTTCTATTCTAGCATAATCACTTTCATTCTTTTTATTCAAAATAATTCTTGTAATTTTTTTAAGTTAAACAAGATAATCATGTTATAATAATTTTAGTAGATGAAAGGAAGAAATTATGATTATCCGAGAACTTTGCCTTGAAAATTTTACCAAAATTCCTCAAGCGCTTCAAGCCGGCGTTGAGAGAATTGAACTTTGCGACAACCTCGCAGTTGGAGGAACCACTCCTTCTTATGGTGTCATTGAAGAAGCTGCCAAATATGTTGCCGAAAGTAAGACAACTCTTGCTGTCATGATTCGTCCTCGCGGTGGTAATTTTGTTTATAATTCTCATGAACTTAAAATTATTGAGACTGATACACTTAAAGCTGTTGAAGCTGGTGCCCAAAACATTGTATTTGGTGCCCTTACTCCTGACAATGAAATAGATACTGACGCACTTGAAACAGTGAGCATTGCCGCACAAGGGCTCCCAATCACTTTCCACATGGCTTTTGATGAAGTAGCTGATCAAGAAAAAGCAATTGACCAACTTGTCGAATTTGGCGTAGATAAAATTTTGACGCACGGTGGGCCACTTGACCAACCCTTAAATACTGACAAACTTAAAAGTCTTATTGACTATGCTAAGGGTAAAATTAACATTATTATTGGTGGGGGTGTCAATGCTGAAAACTTTGAAAACCTCGCTCAATTAACTGGAACAAATTATGTTCATGGTACAAAAATTATCAAATTATAAATAAAAAGTTACTGACAGACATTCTATCAGTAACTTTTTTATTTATTTTTAAGTCGGAATCTAACATAAAATTTTGTCAGTAAAAAGTTCGTAAGTAATATAATCAAACTCAAGAAAAATGGTCGAACAAAAATTAATGACAGAATCAATTCAACAATTGTCACAAACATCATCACTCTAAAAATAAGCACCCGTAAGCCAGCTGTTTTAGCCGCTTTTTTCAGTGGATAAATTCTTGTTAAAAGTTGATAATCAAAAGCCGTTTGTAATGATAAAAGTTGAAAAATAAGCAAATAGTTAAATACAACCAGCATAATAATGGCAACAATTCCATTATTAATAAAAATCATCGCTAAAATTGACAAAATAAGTAAACGAATCGTTAAACCAAGATAATCTCCTGAGCGTAAAAAACTTCTTGTAAATAGATACTCATAAGTTCTTTTTGTTTTCGTCAGTAGAAAATCAAGATATTTCCGACGATGACTGTGTGATTTAAGTCCCTTAACATTCGTAAACAGTGAAAATAATCTTAAAGTTCCTGTTTTTCGTCCTTCTTCTAAATCAATCAAGAAAGCCCAATCCAAAAGTCCACTTTTTTGAGAAGTCCAAATTTTGTAAGCCAACCAAGCCGCTTTGATTGCGACAAGTAAGACGAACCAAAGGACTAAGAAAATAGGATTAAATCTTAATAATGGAGCAGCAATCAAAACCAAAAGTGCTGACACAACTGCTGGAATAATCAAAGAGCGGATTAAACATTTTACTAAATATGCCCGAACTTCCATTTCTTTTGTCAGAAAAAAAACTTTATCTGGACTCTCAATAAATGTTGCCAAACGTCCCACAATTTGACTAGCCAAACTGACCAAAACAACTAAAATAATTTTGCCCCATAAATTCAGCTGATGAATTTGTAGAAAGTTAATGTACTGAACCACCAAAGCTCCTAATAAAATCATCAGGAACAAAACAAAATGGTCATTAAATACATAACGAAGATATTTTATATTTTGCTTATACCAAAGGTTACGTCGTTTTTTAAAAATTTCATTCATTTGACTTTCCTGCCTCTACAACTTCTTTAGAGTTTGGAATATTTCCTTTTGTTAAGGCAAGATAAATTTCATCTAAACTTGCCTTAGGCTGATTAAATTGAGTCCGTAATTCTTCTACTGTTCCAAAAGCAACAACTTGACCTTCATGCAAAACAATAAATTTATCACAGAATTTTTCAGCTGTGGACAAGATATGTGTACTCATTAAAATCGAACTTCCTGATTTTTTCATGTCAATCATCAAGTCAATCAAATCCTGAATCGCAAGCGGATCAAGTCCCATAAAAGGTTCATCAACAATATAGAGCGAAGGTTCCACTAAGAATGCGCAGATAATCATCACTTTTTGTTTCATCCCTTTTGAAAAATTCACAGGGAACCAATCTAATTTATCACTCAAGCGGAAAGTTTCTAATAATTTTTCAGCACGTTCAAAAGCCAAGTCAACAGAAATCCCGTAAGCTAAAGCTGTCACTTCAATATGTTCACGCAAAGTCAATTCTTCATATAAACTTGGTGTTTCTGGAATGAAACCAATTTTTCTACGATAGCCTTCTAAATCTTGTTGTAAAGTTAAGCCGTCTAATTCAATTTGTCCAGAATAAGGAGTCAAAAGTCCAATAATTTCTTGAATTGTTGTCGATTTTCCTGCCCCATTTAAACCAATGAGTCCAACTAACTCACCTTCTTTAATTTCAAAATTAAGGTCTTTTAAGACAGGATGCCCCAAATAGCCACCTGTTAGATTTGTTACTTTTAACATACATTCCTCTTTTCAATCTTATTCTATATTTATTATTGAAGTCATTCTTAAAATACGTTGCGCATAGCTCGGATTATCATCATCCTCGGCGATAACTTCTTTTAAGTCATCAAGATTATCTGTAATAATTCCATCTACTCCATTGAACATCTGTTCTCTCATATCCGTTTCGTCATTGACCGTCCAAGCAAAAACCATCTGCTCTCTTGCCTGAGCTTTATCCACAAAACTACTATTGAGTGTTGTGGCCTCCATGGTATAGGCCGACATCTTAGTTTGTGAGAAAAGTAAGTTGAACGGAAGGATGAAACTCACTTTAATCTTAGGATTAATTTTTTGTTCAATTAAAAGAGCATTATAATCTAAAGAATGAATCATAGCCTTATCTTTTAAAAGACGTGCACCATATTTTTTACTAAAATTTTCAACCATCTTTGGAGAATCAAATGGAGATACTTTAATCTCAACCAGTAATTTTTGGTTAACTTTTTCAGCAGCCGCTAAATAATCATCAAAACTTGAGATTAAAGCCTTTTTCCCATTTTCCGAAACAACTGTATTCGTCAATTCTGCTAAGGTAAGTTTTTGTGGCGGAGTATCAATTCCAGCTAAATCTTTTAAAGTTGGATCATGGAAAACAACAAATTGATGGTCTTTTGTTTCCTGAATATCCATTTCAACATAATCTGGTTTTGATTTAGCCGTAGCTTGCATGGCTGGAATTGTATTTTGCACCCCATTTTCTTCATCAACTCCCCGATGTGAAATGGTTAAAGGGACAGTATCCATAAATCCTTCAACATAAGTCCAGCTCACTAAAGCAAAAATTAAAACAGCTAAAGTAGAAAAAATTATTTTATATTTTCTTCTAACTTTCGGAGATTTTTTTACTACTTCTGAAATTTCAAAGGCTTCCAAGTCAGCTTCTCTTATCAAGTAACTAAAAAGCATGACCAAACTCAAGGTAGATATAATAGAGCTTCCCAACCAAATCAAATCCAGTATTGACACTGCTCCCACAAGAGCAAAAGAAGTTTTATCCAAATAATCTTGGGCAAAGTAGCCGCCCATAAAAAGAAGCCCCTGCATTATTATACTAAATAAACCGATAAGTCCAAAATAAACAGATAGTCTGAAAAAATTTCTAACTCCTTTTGTTCGTTTTAAACTTTCTTTTATTGCTACTTTCAATGATTTACCTTTTAAAATCATCAGTGGAAGAGTCAAAATTAAACGGGTACTAATCCAAAATGTTATAGCATAAAATAGGAAAAAAATTAGCATATTTTGCCAACTTTTAAAGAAAAATTCAAATGTAAAAACAGGAATTTTAATTTTCGACAAAAGTGGCGTACTAAAAACATAACGTCCAAAAGGAATAATTAATAGAAAATAAAATACGAAAAAGACTAATTGTTGAATTCTGACATTTTTAAGATCCGAAATAACTTGCCTAAATAAACTTTTTAAACTAAAAGTTCTCGCCTGAATCAAACGAATTCCTTGAAACTGAACGATGAATTGCAGATAAACCAAAAAGATGAGCACAAACAAGACAACTACGAGCCCCAAAACTCCTAAGAAATGCTGCTGAAACAAGTTTCCAAGATTATTATAAGAAACATAAGGAATTCCACTAACTCGCATAATAAGCTCAGAAATGGATTCTAAAAGTGGAATAATAACAAGTGTGATGACTATAGTTGCTCCAACAAAAATCGAAAGATATTCAAACCAAAACTTAAAAAACTCTCGCAAATATTTAAAAATCAAACCAAGTGGCCGATTAGCATTCTTTTTCTTCTTAGCTTTTTTTCTCACCATACTCCTAAACTCCCCCATACTTTCTCTAAACAGAAGAATAATTTTCATTACATTATATCAAATTTATAAAATAAAAAATGCTTAAATTTAAGTTATAATAAATAAAAGTTTTATTTATTATAACATATTTGAATTTCCCTTTTTCGGCAATTTCCTTACGATTTAGTAAGTTTCAGCATTATTACTGGGATTTTTAGCTTATTTATAATATAATCTAAGTATATTATAAGTTTTGACTTTGAGTAAAGAGTCATTATTACTACTGGAGGACCTATCAAATGGAAGATTGTATTTTTTGCAAAATTATCGCTGGTGAAATTCCTAGCACCAAAATTTATGAAGATGATGATGTTCTTGCCTTCCTTGATATCACTCAAACAACTAAAGGGCATACATTAGTGGTTCCCAAAAAACATTATCGCAACATTCTTTCAATGACAGGCGAACAATCAGCTGAACTTTTCAGCAAGGTCCCTTTTATTGCCAACAAAATTGTTAATAATCTTCATGCTAAAGGGATGAACATTTTACAAAATAACGAAGAAATCGCTGGTCAAACTGTTTTCCATACTCATATTCACCTTATTCCTCGTTTTGATGAAAATGATGGTTTCGTTGGAAAATTCACTGCTCATGATTATGATTTAGCTGAAATTGCTAAAGAAATCAATGACCAATAAAAGGACATTACTATGATTGAATTATTTAAAGACTTAAAAAATATCATTGGCGAGTTGTCAGAAGAAGTCAACACGATGAAAGTAAATGTGGAACGTGTTCAAGAAGAAGGTATCAAAGCCGAAAAAGTTGGAAAAGATATTCAAAAAAAAGTAGATGAATTTCAAATTTCCATCCAACCTAGAGTTGAAAAAATTAATGAACTTGTTAATCAAATAAATAAAAGAGTTGAATAATTTCAACCCTTTTATTTTTTTGATTTTTCTTGATGTTTATAAAACTGTCTCCCCCAGAAAATCCCCAATAATTGGGACAAGACAAAACTAACAACTATGACCAGCATTTTTTCGACATCATGATGTTGAATGTAAGTAAAGGTATGTTGTGAAAAATATAGAATACTTATGAATATAATATTAATAATATTCATTCCAATAATTCGCCAATGTCTTCCTTTGGTACTTTCCCAAAAACTGATAAAAAGAATGAGAATGGTAACGACCTCTAATCCAATCAGCGTCAGGTTTAGAACTTGAAAAAGATAGGCAATTGCAAAGATAATTGTTGTATAAGCCCATAGAAATAATAACATACCTCATTCTAGCATGTTTTTTTATATTCTACAATAAATAAAAAAAGAGAAAAATATTTTTCTCTTTTTTTATTGTTATTAGAATGATGCAGAATCAACTTTAACACCAGGACCCATTGTAGTTGTAACAGAAAGGTTTGTGATGTAAGCTCCTTTAGATGCAGCAGGTTTAGCAGCTGCAATTACAGAGTTCAAAGCTTTAAAGTTTTCAACAAGTTTTTCTGTATCGAATGAAACTTTACCGATTGGAACATGAACGTTACCAGCTTTGTCAGCACGGTAGTTAACTTTACCAGCTTTTGATTCTTCAACTGCTTTAGTTACATCCATAGTAACTGTACCAGTTTTAGGGTTTGGCATCAAGTTACGTGGTCCGAGGACACGTCCAAGACGTCCAACAACAGCCATCATATCAGGTGTTGCGATAACAACGTCGAAGTCCAACCATCCACCGTTGATTTTAGCAACGAGTTCATCAGAACCAACGAAGTCTGCACCAGCTGCTGTAGCTTCTTCAGCTTTCGCACCTTTAGCGAAAACGAGAACACGAGCAGTTTTACCAGTACCGTTTGGCAATACCATTGCTCCACGGATTTGTTGGTCAGATTTTTTAACGTCGATGTTAAGGTTGTAAGCAACTTCTACAGTTGCATCAAATTTTGCAAATGAAGTTTCTTTTGCAAGTGCTACAGCTTCTTCTACGCTGTATAATTTAGTTGCGTCGATTTTTTCAATCGCTGCGCGCAATGCTTTACTTTTTTTAGCCATTTCTATTTTCTCCTTGTGGTAATATCGGTTGTCTGTCTTCCTTGTTGCGTTTGAAAATTCGCTCTGATGCGCTCAAAGGAAAATATTCCCCTCCAAACACGGTCTTTATACTAAACGTCGGAAGCTATTTTCTCGCTCCTCGCCGCTCAGATGAACTAATAGTACTTTTATAACAACAAGAGTAACAGCCTTCCACTAAATGTGTGGATTGCATGTGTGACTTTTTCTGAATTTACAAAATGTAAATCTCGAAAATTTAGTCGAAGTACGAGGCGACAGGTTCCGAAGCCTACCTAAGTAGGTGAGGGTTCTGTCAACGAAGTAATTCGTCTAAATTTTTAGTCAGTAACAGTGAATCCCATAGATTTTGCAGTACCTTCAATCATTGACATTGCAGTTTCAACTGATGACGCGTTAAGGTCAGGCATTTTGAGTTCTGCAATTTCTTTGATTTGTGCTTTTGTAACTGAAGCAACTTTTGTTTTGTTAGGTTCACCAGAACCTTTTTGAACGCCTGCTGCTTTTTTCAAAAGAACTGCTGCTGGAGGAGTTTTTGTGATGAATGTAAATGATTTGTCATCATAAACTGAGATAACAACTGGGATGATCATACCAGCTTGGTCAGCTGTACGAGCGTTGAATTCTTTTGTGAATCCCATGATGTTAACACCTGCTTGACCCAAAGCTGGTCCAACTGGTGGAGCTGGTGTTGCTTTACCGGCAGGGATTTGTAATTTAACGAGTTTTTCTACTTGTTTAGCCACGATAAATTCTCCTTATATTTTGTTTTCGTGATGTGGTATGATGCTGTATTTTACAGCTTCCACGCCGTGCATGTGAAAATTCACATACCTGAGTATTTTATCAAAAAAAAGGACTGATGTCAACTTTTCTTTGTTTACGAAAGGTTAATTTTCTTGATGACTATCAATTTTTTTAAGTTGCAAGTAATCTATAATAGAACTATCAAACCAAGAAAGGTTAACTCATGAAACTTCAAGCTTTACTAAAAAAATATAGTAATCAATTGACTGGTCTTTCAGCCTTATTAATTTTAATCGCTTATAGTGGAAAATATCTTTTGAATTCTTATTTTCTTTGGGCCTTTGCACTCTTATTAGCTACATTTATTGGTCTCGTCCCAATTGCTTTTCAAGCAGTCCAAGCACTTAAATTCAAACAAGTTTCAATTGAATTATTGGTATCAATTGCTGTTATTGCTGCTCTTTTTATTCAAGAGTATGAGGAGTCAGCAATTGTTACTTTTCTTTTCGCATTCGGAGCTTTTTTGGAAAAGAAAACTTTAGAAAAAACACGTTCTTCCATTAAATCTTTGACAGAAATTGCTCCCTCAACCGCTCTTCGGATTTCTGGAGAAGTCATTGATATTGATGATGTCAAGATTAATGACGAATTATTAGTAAAAACTGGCGCTCAAATTCCTGTAGATGGCTCTATTTATGAGGGGGCTGGTTTTGTCAATGAATCAAGTATTAGTGGGGAGTCCGCTGAAATAAAAAAAGGAGTCGGAGATAAGGTTTTTGCTGGAACGCTTCTTGAAAATGGAACTCTTTTGATTCAAGCTGAAAAGGTAGGAGAGGATACCACCTTTGGTAAAATTATTGAATTAGTGGAAGAAGCCCAAGATACAAAATCCTCTGCTGAAAAATTTATTGACCGTTTCGCAAAATATTATACTCCTAGTGTTTTAGTTCTCTCTTTTTTAATTTTCATTGTCAGTCAAGATATCAAGTTGGCAATTACTTTATTAGTTTTAGGTTGTCCGGGTGCCCTTGTCATTGGACCTCCTGTCAGTAATGTCGCAGGGATAGGGAATGGAGCCAAAAAGGGAATTTTAATTAAAGGTGGAAATATCATGACTAATTTTAGTCAGACTGACCTGCTTCTTTTTGACAAAACGGGAACACTTACCAAAGGAAAGACTCAGGTCTCCATTACTAAAAATTATGGCGCTTCTACCGAACTTATCAACCAAGTCGCTATGCTTGAAAGTCAATCAGATCACCCTTTAGCTAAGGCAATCATTGATGAAATCGGTGAATTTACCAAAGTACCTCTTCAAAATATCGAAGTCATAAAAGGACAGGGGATTTCTGCTGACCATTTATTGATTGGAAACGAAAAACTCCTTGAAAATCATAAAATTTTTTTAAACGCTCAACAAAAAAATGATTTAATGAAACTTCAAAAACATGGACTTTCAACAGTATTAATTGCTGATGATAAGGTGCGTTTACTTTATGGAATTACTGACGAAATCCGACCAAATGTAAAAGAAACATTGACCAGACTCAAAAAACAAGGAATTAAAGAGCTGATAATGCTGACAGGCGATAATGAAAGTACCGCTCAATCAATTGCACAACAAGTGGGAATCAGTCAGGTTTACGCCAATCTCCTACCTGAAGACAAGGCAAAAATCGTGCAAGACTATAAACTAGCTGGTAAAAAAGTAGCATTTATAGGCGACGGTATTAATGATAGCCCTAGTATTGCACTTGCCGATGTGGGAATCGCAATGTCATCTGGGACTGACATCGCCATTGAAACTTCAGATATTGTCCTTATGAGTTCTAATTTTGATAACCTTTCTTATGCTCATTCCCTTGCAAAAAGTACAAGGAAAAATATGAGACAAAATATTTTAATTGCTCTCTTTGTTGTAATCTTTCTTCTTTCCGGATTAATCTTGGGGAATAGTTCAGGATTTATTGGACAATATGTCAATATGGCGACTGGAATGTTTGTCCATGAAGCAAGTATTTTATTGGTTATTCTCAACGCAATGCGTTTAATTCCTCATAAAAAAATACTATCCAAAAATTTTCCTGTCGCAAATGACTAAAAATAAGGTTATAATTAAAGAAAATCTTTCAGGAAAAATATCTACTCAAATAAGGAGAATAAAATGACTTTAGATAATCATCATTGTGTCCAATTAGTTCCACTCTTTGAAAAACTTGCTGAACAAGATTTAACTAAGGTCGAAAAAATTGTTGAACACAAAAAAATTAAAAAAGGTGAAATTATTATTAGCCCTGACAAAGAGCCTTTATTAGTCATTGTAGCTCAAGGTGCACTTAAAATTTCACAACTTTCACAAAGTGGCAAAGAGCAACTTTTAAGAATCATCGAAGCAGGCGATTATGAAGGCGAAGGAGCCTTACTTGGCGTGACTAACGGACAACTTTATGGTCAGGCTATGATTGATTCTACGATTTGTTTCTTGCGTCAATCTGATTTTGAGACATTATTAACGACTTATCCTAGTCTTTCATTACAACTTTTAAAACTTAATGCTAAAAAATATCTAGCTGCTGAGCACCAAGCAGGATTTTTGGCACTAGATGATGTTGAAGCACGTCTTGCACATTACTTTTTGAATCTATCTGCCACTTCTGATAGCCTTTATTTTGAAATTCCAATGAAACTCAAGGAGCTTGCCAATTATATCGGAACCAGTCCAGAAACAATTTCACGTAAAATCAAGGTTTTTGAAGAAAATAAAATTATTAGCCGTCAAGGACGAATGATTAAACTTTTGGATAAGGAAAAACTAGAAGATGATTTTGCTTAAAAATTTTACAAAAAAATAGAGTGAGTCAACTCTATTTTTTTAGAAAATATTTCCAAATTACTTTAATTTAAGCTTCTAAATAACTTTCCCAAATATTATCAAACAGGGTAAGATTAAAATAAAATGGGGCTTGGGTTTCTAAATAAGTCGAAATTTCATCAAAATCTTTAGACTGTTTTGGAAAAAGCGGATCTTGAAAAACTAAATTTGCAAGACGAGTTGCATCATCTTTTTCTACTGGTGCGCGATGGCGCATAAGGTAATTATAAAAAGTCATTTTCTCTTTCTATTATCATTAAGTCGGAAAATTAATTATTTTTCCCATTGTTTTTCCAAAAAATCATGACGAATTTTACTTGATTGAGCATAATCTTCTGGATTTTTTTTGTAAAATCCTTGATGGTAGTCTTCTGCTGGCCAGAATTTTTGAACGGCTTCAATACTTGTCACAATAGGTGAATCAAAATTTCCGCTGGCTTGCAATTGCGCTTTGCTTTCTTTGGCAATTTTTTCTTGTTCTTCGTTTTCAACAAAAATGACTGGACGATAGTTATCCCCACGGTCTTCAAATTGACCAAAAGCATCTGTTGGGTCCGTGAGTGTCCAATAAAGTTCAACAAGACTTTGATAGGTAATTTTACTATTATCAAAAATAATTTCTACTGCTTCTGTATGACCAGTCAAGTGTTTTTTTACTTGTTCATAAGTTGGATTTTCAACATTTCCACCTGTATAGCCACTTATCACAGATAAAATCCCTTCTCGTTCTTCAAAAGGTTGAACCATACACCAAAAACATCCACCTGCAAATATTGCTCTTTCTGTTGCCATTATTTCTCCTTCACTTTGTTTGTCTTGTGAAATATTATAGCATAGCTCAAAAAAAAGTAGCCAATTAAGCTACTTTTTTACTGACAGAAATTTTTATAAGTCATCAGACTGACAGAATTTACTGACAAATGCTTTTAAATTAAGCTTAGTATTTCTAAAGAAGCTGTCAGTAAATTATTCTCCGATTAATTCTGTTCCCTCTGGACTTTGTTTGATTTTTTTAGCTTTCATCAAACCACCAAGCGCTTTTTTGAATTGTCCTTTTGAGATTCCAAAAGTTGCTTTTATTTCATCTGGATTTGATTTGTCATTAAATGCCATTTTCCCGCCCATTGATTGAAGATAAGCTAAAATCATTTGGCTATCAGCATCAAGCATTTCATAAGCACGTGGTTTTGCTGACAGATTTAGACTACGGTCTTCTTTTCTAAAACCAATAACACGAACTTGAAGTTCTTGACCGACACGTGGGACTGAGAAACGTTCATTTGGATGAATAAATCCTAGCATATTGTTGTCAGGCAAATAAACAAATGTTCCTGATTCTTTATTTCGATAAACAATTGCTCGTAAATCTTGGTTTTGCATGTTGTCATAACCAGGACCTGCAAGATTCCAGAAATCTTCATGCCAAGCTAAATGACCCCAAATCCGCTCTTTTCTGTCAATAATTAATTTCACATAAAGTTGGTCACCAACTTTTGGCCATTGGTCTTTTTCGAGTGGCAAATCATCAAGAGAGACAACCACATCTTTTCCTGGTAAACCTGTGTCAACAAAGGCACCAAGGTCCTTACGAACAGCTGTTACCGTTCCCCAACCATAATGCTCATTTGTTGCTTTTTGTTCCAAAGTCGTCAAACGACGATGGTCATCTTTATCCACATAAACAAAACCAGTTACCACATCGCCAACTGTATGTTCACCTTCTGTTTTATCTAAACGTAATAAATCTTCTCCCTTTTGGAGAAAATAGAAACGTTCACTTTCTTCCACGATTATCGCGGAGATTGTTTGTCCAATAATACTCATTTGTACCTCTTTATAAAATGTGATTGAGAGACTATTTGTCTCTGTTTAATTGATATTTCCTTCGTAAATCCGTGATTTTTCACCCCAAGGATGATAGCCGTCAGCTAGATGATGAAAATCAAAGCGCTCATAGAAATCAGCAAAATCCGTTGCAAGATAAAGTTTATCAAAATCAAAAGTTCTGCAATCTTCTTTTACTGCTTCAATCAACAGACCAGCAAGACCTTGATTTCGAAATTTTTCTTCAACATAAAGTGCACAAAGCCAAGGATATAAGTCCATTCGACTAATAAAATCATTGCTAATCAGTCCACAACCCGCAATAATTTTTCCTTCATCAACAATCAGATACCACTGAGGAATGTTTTTGTTACTCTCTAAACTATGCTTCAAACAGTCATCATATACAGGGTTACTGTCCGTATTTCCCCATTTTTCCTGAAAAAATCGAATTGCTTCTTTGAGATAAGACGGTTGCTCTCTAAGTTTGATTAGTTCTCTCAAATTTATCCATCCTGACAGATTTTTGATGTAAAAACGGCTCAATGGAGCCGTTAATGCTTTTACAGATTACTTTATTTGTTAGATTGTTCTACTTAGATATCCAACAATTCTTTTTCTTTAATTGATGCAAGACGGTCTGCTTCTTTAACTGCGTCATCAGTCACTTTTTGAATGTTGTTTTCAAGATCTTTAAGATCATCTTCAGTGATTTCTTTTGCTTTTTCTGATTTCTTAGCAGTGTCCATTGCATCACGACGGATATTACGGATTGCTACTTTTGCTGATTCAATATATTTACCCATTTCTTTGACAAGTTCGCGACGGCGTTCTTCTGTCAACATTGGGATAACTAAACGAATCACAGAACCATCATTTGCTGGTGTAATCCCAAGATCTGATTCATACAATGCTTTTTCAATATCTTTCAAGATTGATTTATCAAAAGGAGTAACCATCAATACGCGCGCTTCTGGAATTGTGATTGACGCTAATTGATTGAGTGGTGTTGGTGCGCCGTAGTAAACAACTTGAACACGGTCAAGAAGACTTGCATTGGCACGACCAGCTCGGATATGTCCTAAATCACGTTGTAAACTTCCTAATGATTGTTTCATCCGGTCTTGAGCTGTTGTAACAATTTCGTTTGCCATTTTATTTCCTTTTTCTACTTTTAATTCTTCTATTTATTTTACTGACAGAAACTTTGTCAGAGATAAGCGTTAGTATTTTAATGATTACAGTTATGCTAGTATTTCCATCAGTAATTTTTTAATGAATAAATTTACTGACAGCTTTTTTTGTAAGTAAATCTTATTCAACCGTTGTTCCGATTTCTTCACCACGAACGACACGTGTAATATTTCCAGCTTCATTCATGTTGAAAACAACAAGTGGAATATGATTATCCATTGACATTGTTGAAGCCGTACTGTCCATTACTTGCAAGCCTTTGGTAATAACATCCATATGTGTCAAATGTTCAAATTTAATAGCATCAGCAACTAATTTAGGGTCAGCATTATAAACACCATCAACACCATTTTTAGCCATTAAAATGACATCAGCATTAATTTCCGCAGCACGTAATGCAGAAGTTGTATCAGTTGAGAAGTAAGGCGAACCAGTTCCCCCAGCAAAAATGACAACACGTCCCTTTTCTAAATGGCGTTCAGCACGACGACGAATATAAGGTTCAGCAACAGCTTTCATCTCAATGGCTGTCATCACTCGTGTGTCAACCCCAATATTTTCAAGAGCACTTTGAATGAACAATCCATTTTGAATTGTTGCAAGCATTCCCATGTAATCTGCCTGAGCACGCTCCATTCCGGCTTTCTCACCAGTAACTCCACGCCAAACATTACCACCACCGCAAACAATCGCAAGTTCTGCGCCCAAATCATGGACTTCTTTGAGTTCTTCAGCGACAGCTTTTGCTGTTTCAGGGTCAAATCCGAAACCTTTTTCGCCTGAGAGGGCCTCTCCCGAAAGTTTTAACAGTACGCGTTTATATTTAATTTCAGCCATATTGCACCTATTCTATTATATTTTCTCTATTTTACCATAAAATGCTCACGAAAAAAAGACTAATCAAAGCCTTTTTAGAAACTATCATGATGTCAATAAACCCAGATGTCCCAACAACTGAATAAGTAAATAAATCACAAAAAGAATCCCCGCAATCCAAAAGATTAAATTAAGACTTTTAAAACCTTGCCAAATTGGATGCTTGATTTCTTCTAACTCTTTCAATTTTTCCGGGTCCAGACTGTCAACATGTTTAATACTGTGTTTCCAAAGCATTTCAGCAGGAATCACCGATTTATTAAGTAACAAATCTCCATTAGGTTCAATCTTAATCTCATTTCCAATCCATGAAACCATTCCCCCAAGAAACAAATTTGCGCCATATGTCTTTTTTAACTTACTCACATCAAAAGGATTCATCAGCAAATCAATTTGCTCATGAACAGGATAATATCGAACTTGTCCATTATCAAATTCTAAACGTAAACGCACTCCTGGCAACATTTCAGCTTTTGTAACTTTTGGTAAATCCTCCATAACCTTCCCTCCATTTACTCTAATTATAACGCTTTCTTTTATAGAAGACAAACCATTTGTCAAAACTTTACTGACAGCTTTTTCATAAATAAAAAAATTTACTGACAAATTTCTGTCAGTAAATTTTATCTAATTATTTAGCAGCTTCAACATCACGAGCAATAACCAATTCTTCGTTTGTTGGCACAACAAGTACTTTCACTTTAGACTCTGGTTTAGAAATGATACCAAATGCTCCACGAACATTTTTACTTTCATCAATTTCCATGCCAAACCAAGAAAGTCCATTAACTACATCAGTCCGAACAGCTGTATCATTTTCACCAACACCAGCCGTGAAAATAAGAGCATCAACCCCATTTAACACTCCAAAATATTGGGCAATAAATTTCTTGAGACGGTCAACATACATTTCATAAGCAAGAATCGCCTTAGGATTTCCTTTAGCCACAGCTTCTGAAAGATCACGCATATCACTTGAGAGTTCTGACACCCCAAGAACTCCAGATTCTTTATTGAGAATGTCAATCACATCTTGAGCATTTCTAAGGCTTGGGTCGCTCTCTAACATATAAGGAATGACTGAGGCGTCCATTTCACCTGCACGTGTTCCCATCATTACACCAGCAAGTGGTGTAAATCCCATTGAAGTATCAACAGATTTTCCAGCTTCAATTGCTGTAATTGAAGCTCCATTTCCGATATGAGCCGTAATTAGCTTCAAATCTTCCAATGGTTTTCCTAAGACTTTTGCCGCTTCTTGGGCGACATACATGTGTGACGTTCCATGTGCTCCATATTTTCTGATTGAATAATCTTCATAATATTTTGTTGGAATAGGATAACGATAAGCCTTTTCTGGCAAAGTACTGTGAAAAGCAGTGTCGAAAACTGCAACTGCAAGTGCATCTGGTAATAGCCGTTGAAAAGCTTCAATCCCTAAAACATTAGCAGGATTATGCAAAGGAGCCAAAGTTGAAAGATTTTTAATCTCAGCCAAAACCTCAGGACTAATAACCGTAGAAGTTTTGAAAAATTCCCCACCTGCAACAACACGATGGCCAATTCCTGTGATTTCGCGGAATTCATGAATTAATTTAAAGTGAATTAATTCATCCATTAATAACAAAACAGCTTGACGATGGTCAACAATTTCTTGTTTTCTAACGTGTTCTTCATTGTTAAATTTAGTTGTTGAGATTGAGCCAGACAAACCAATACGTTCAAAAATTCCTTTAGCAATCACGGTTTCTTCCGGCATTTCGTAAAGTTGCCATTTTAATGACGAGGAGCCTGCATTGACAGCGAGCGTTTTTTCCATACTTACTCTCCTTAATGTATGCGTTTTATTCTTAAAATTATATCATATTTTATGTCTGATTTCATTTCTCCTCCCTCAAGGATTCCCAGAACTTATCATTTTATGTCATTTTAAAAATAAAAAAGATTTTGTTTTAGAACAAAATCTTTTAATTAATTATTTTTTAAGTGCTTCAACATCACGAGCAATTACAAGCTCTTCGTCAGTTGGAATCACAAAAACTTTTACGCGTGAATGAGGTGTTGAAATTTCTCCCTCGACGCCAAAGACATTTTTCTCAGGGTCAACTTCAATTCCAAACCAAGTCAATCCAGAAAGAATTGCTTCACGAACAGGAACCGAATTTTCACCAATACCAGCGGTGAAGACAAGAGCATCAGCCCCATTCAAAACGGCCAAATATTGACCAATAAATTTTTGAATTCGATCAACATACATCTCGAATGCAAGTTTTGCATCAGTATCTGTATCTTTAGCAGCAATGATATCACGCATATCTGATGAAATACCAGATACACCATAGAGACCAGATTCTTTGTTCATCATATCAACAACACCTTGAGCATCTTTTAACTCAGAGTCATTTTCAATAAGGTATGGAAAAACAGAAGGGTCCATTTCACCTGTACGTGTTCCCATCATTACTCCAGCAAGTGGTGTGAATCCCATCGAAGTATCAATTGATTTCCCACCTTTTACTGCTGTCAGTGATGCGCCATTCCCGATATGAGCAGTGATAATTTTAGTTTCTTCAATTGGTTTTCCAAGTAATTTTGCAGCTTCTTGTGAAACATACATGTGTGAAGTTCCATGAGCCCCATATTTACGGACAGCATAATCTGTATAATATTTTTTAGGCAATGGATAACGGAATGCTTTTTCAGGCATCGTTGTATGGAAAGCTGTATCAAAAACTACTACTGAAGTTGCATCAGGCAGTAAGTTCAAAAAAGCTTCAATTCCTGCAGCATTTGCTGGATTATGCAAAGGAGCAAGAGCTGACAAATCTTTAACTTGTTGCAAAACTTCTGGTGTAACAACTGTTGATTTTTGGAAAATTTCACCTCCAGCAACCACACGATGTCCTACACCTGTAATTTCAGTAAATTCCTCTACTATTTTCAATCGTTTTAAATCTTCAAGTAAAACTTCTACTGCTTCTGTATGATTTGGAATGTCAAAAACGCGTTCTTCTTTTTGCTCACCAAATTTGACGGTCACAATCGAATCTTTCAAACCAATTCGTTCGATTAATCCCTTGGCAAGAACTTTTTCTTCTGGCATTTCATACATTTGCCATTTCATAGATGATGAACCAGCGTTAACTGCTAATGTTTTGGTCATGTTTAATAAACCTTCCTTGAATTTGAAATACGGTTAAATTATAACACAATTACAATTCCTTTTGTGTTTTTCGGTCATGATTCACGAGCTTAATTCAAGATGTAGTTTTTAAAATAAAAAACGTTTTCAAATTCAATCATTTTCATACATTTTAACCAAAAAAATTACTGACAGAACCTGTCAGTAATTTCAATCTTATAATTTTACAATTTTTGTAAATTCTTCCATAAAGACTTCTAAACTTTCTCTGTCTGTCAGTGAAGACAAAGGGTGAGCAAAAGTTGCATGTGCAGCCGGCCCCTTTTTCAAAACATAAATCGCCTTAGCATCAGCATTAAAAAGTGATTTTGGTAAAGTGATGACAGCCATCACACTCCCATGTTTACTAATCCACTCCTTTAATAGAGGTCCTTGAGGACTTGTCAGTAAATCTTCTGGAGCTAGGAAAATGGCAAAAGAACCCTCTTTTAAATAATTAAATGATTGCTCAATCAAAAGATGATGAGCAAAAGTATGTCCGTCAGTAGTCGCAACTTCAAAATTCTTTGCAACTTCATCATCTGGATAAAAACCAATTGGTAAATCACTGACAACAACGTCAGCAGGTTCCATCAAACGCTTTTGTACTGCATCAATTTGCATGAACTCAGCCTGACTCCCCATAATTTCAGCCATTGAAGCAGACAAATCTAAAAGTAAATCATCAACTTCAAAGCCTACATAATCAACCTTTTTATTAAGATTAACCAAAAGCGTTTCAGCAAGATTACCCATACCAGACCCAAATTCAATTAAACGAAGTTCAGAATTTTTATTAAGATGTTCAATAATGAAATTAAAAATTAAACCAATTGCATCTGGAGTCATTGCATGATTGGGCTGAAGTGGTGCGACTTGTGACCCTTTCAACAAAACAAATTGAAAAAGTTTTTGCCACTCCTTATTTGATAAATTTAACTGACGAAGTTTGTCATTATTTACTGACAATTCAACAATTCCTTGGTCAGTATCATCTAAAAAAGCAGCATTTTGTTCTACAAAAGCATCATAAAAATCTGTACCCAATTTCTCAGATAGTAACATAATATTTGCAACAACTAGCTCAAAACCTTGAGCCACTTTTTCCATATCCATGTTTTTTCTCCATTTCTACAAAATCAAAATAAAACTGCCAAACTTTGACAGTTTTATTCATTGCTTGATTATTAATCAATCAATCATTTATTTTTTTCTTTTTCGACTGTCCAACTTTTCCAATTCCATCCAAGCTCTGACCGTTACGACAAGCATCGCCACAATACCGATAATTTCTAAAAGTAATGACCGATGACTTACCGCCTGTGCCACAGCAAAAGCAAGAACTAGAACTCCAACACCAGCAAAGAAGAAAATGTCCATACTCCGCCGAACGTCTTTGGGCATCATGAAAATATACGCAAAGGCAACTAAAATCAACAAGATAATATAGAACATTTTTCTCCTTTCCAAGTTATGACAAGAACTAACGAAAAATTAATTTATTCATCATCAAACTTTCAATAATTGAAAATCAAGTTTCTCTATTTGATTAAACTTATTTTTTCTTCTTAGTTGATTTTTCACGCATTGCTTTATCCAAAATTTGTTTACGCAAGCGGATTGATTCTGGAGTTACTTCCAAGTAATCATCATCTCCAAGGAATTCCAAAGATTCTTCAAGTGAAAGAATTTTTGGTGTGTTCAAAACAGATGTAGAGTCTTTATTTGAAGAACGAACGTTTGTTTGTTGTTTCATTTTAGTGATATTTACAGTCAAATCATTATCACGACTGTGTTCACCAACAATCATCCCACCATAAACTTCAGTACCTGCATCAACAAAAAGTTGTCCACGTTCTTGAACGTAACCCATTGCGTAAGAAGTAACTTGACCTGAATCCATAGAAATCAAAGAACCACGGTGACGTCCACCGATTTCTCCCTTAACAGCTGGAAGATATTGGTCGAAAGTATGGTTCATGATTCCGTATCCACGAGTCATTGACATGAATTCTGTTGTGAATCCAATCAAACCACGTGCAGGAACAAGGAAAATCAAACGCGCTTGACCGTTACCAGTGATTTGCATATCAAGCATATCACCTTTACGTTCAGAGAGCGCTTGGATGATTGAACCTTGGTATTCTTCAGGAGTGTCGATTTGAACACGTTCAAATGGTTCGCAAGCAACACCATCAATTTCTTTGATGATAACTTCAGGACGTGAAACTTGAAGTTCATATCCTTCACGGCGCATTGTTTCAATAAGAATTGACAAGTGCAATTCACCACGACCAGAAACAACCCATTTATCAGGAGATTCAGTGTTTTCAACACGAAGTGAAACGTCAGTTTGCAATTCAGAAACCAAACGTTCTTCAACTTTACGTGATGTTACCCATTTTCCTTCGCGACCAGCGAAAGGTGAATTGTTAGCAAGGAAAGTCATTTGCAAAGTAGGTTCATCAATGTGCAAGATTGGCAATGGTTCAACGTGGTCTGAAGGTGTAACAGTTTCCCCAACGAAGATATCTTCCATACCAGACAAAGCAATCAAATCACCAGCTTTTGCTTCTTGGATTTCTTGACGGTCAAGACCGAAGAAACCAAAAAGTTTAGTAACGCGGAAGTTTTTAGTCGAACCATCAAGTTTAGACAAAGTAACGCTGTCCCCAACTTTGATTGTTCCACGGAAAACACGTCCAATACCAATACGTCCAACATAGTCATTGTAGTCCAAAAGTGAAACTTGGAATTGCAAAGGTTCATCAGAGTTATCAACTGGGCCAGGGATATGGTCGATGATTGTATCAAAAATATTTGCCATTGTGTGTTCTTGATCAGCTGGATTATCAGACATTGATGAAGAACCATTGATTGCTGAAGCATAAACAACTGGGAAATCCAATTGTTCGTCATCAGCACCAAGTTCGATGAAAAGTTCAAGAACTTCATCAACAACTTCAGCTGGACGAGCAGATGGTTTGTCAATCTTATTAACAACAACGATTGGAGTCAAGTTTTGTTCCAAAGCTTTTTTCAAAACAAAACGTGTTTGAGGCATTGTTCCTTCATAAGCATCGACAACGAGGACAACCCCATCAACCATTTTCATAATACGTTCAACTTCTCCACCGAAGTCCGCGTGACCTGGTGTGTCCAAGATGTTGATACGAGTTCCGTTATATTCAACTGCTGTATTTTTGGCAAGGATAGTAATCCCACGTTCTTGTTCAAGTGCATTTGAGTCCATCGCACGTTCAGCTAATTCTTTACGAGCATCCAACGTTTGAGATTGTTTTAAGAGTTCGTCAACCAATGTAGTTTTACCATGGTCAACGTGGGCAATAATAGCGACGTTTCTAATATCTTCGCGTAATTTAGTCAATTTTATCATACCTTACTTTCGTATATATCTAACCCATTATAGCACACTTTTCTAAAAGCTGTAAATGCACACGTTTACAAGCCTAACAAAGATTTTTTTACTTCCAAAATGAAAACCCCAAAGAAAAATTTCTAAGGAGTTCTTTATTTTTTTATAATTAATAAAATCAGTAAAAATGATTATGTTGTTAACATTCTTTTATTCTTAAACTGTAGAGAAAGAGTAAAAGAAAAGCAACTAAACCAAATAGAACAGCAATAATATATCCAGCTCCATAAAAGGTTAGAAAGATAGAAAGTTCAGCCCCAAAAGTATTCCCAGATAAACTATGATTAAAAATAATCATAGACGGAAAAGCTATAACTAAGAAACTAATGTAAAAAATAAGACTAGCAAAAGAAAAATAGACACTAAACTTTATTTTCCTATAAATGAGAAAAAGTGATATAAGCAACACCAATCCCAAAATGAAACTATAAAAAGGGACTTGATGAAAAAGAAAATAAAAGAAATTTTCTCGACTTTTTTTATAGTCAAAATTCGTATTCAATTTAGCCTGATTTACCGTTGCAGGAAGAAACATGGTTCCTATCCAAATGACAAATGCAAGAGATACTTGCCAGATTTTTATTTTTCTTATCAACATTTTTCTGCCCTCCATATTCATTACTATATCTACACTCGCATTTTATAAACATCTACATAAATCAAAATATTAAAAATCAAGAAGAAATGGAAGAAAGAAGCTGAGCAACCCTAAAATAAATGTAAATACTATATATTTTTTCATATCTATCACTCTCTATCTGGACAATTCAACAACCTCATCTGCCATTTTCCAAATGGCAGGGTTATGCGTTGCGATAATAATAATCCGATTTTCATTTTTCATACTCAAAAGCAGTTTCATCACTTCTTCACTATTCTCAGAATCTAGTGCTGCTGTTGGCTCATCTGCCAAAATAACCGGTGAATCCTTCAAAATCGCTTTAGCAAGTGCCACACGCTGTGCCTCACCACCTGACAATTCATAAATTTTTTGATTGAGTTTTAAATAGGCTACATTAACTTGTGCCAAAGTTTCAAGCTTTTTTTCTTGTTTAGTTTTCTTGGATAACTTTTGATTAATCAATCCCAAATCCAAATTTTTATCAATCGTTTCATTTTCAATCAATCCAAAATTTTGAAAAAGATAAGACAAATCATTTAGAAAATAGGAATGTTTCTTGATTTTTGATAATTCTTTTCCCTCATAAAGAATACTTCCCTCGTAGGATTCAAGTTTAGCAATCATATTCAGTAAGGTTGTTTTACCAGAACCTGATTGACCGATAATGGCATAAACTTTCCCAGCTTCAAAGGTTAATTTAAAGTTATCAAAAATCTTTCTATGTAAAAATTCTTTAGTAATATTAGTTAATTCAAACATCTATTCTCCTTTCAAACTATTTATTTGTCCATTTTCAAAATTCTTCATTTGAACAAGTAGGATAATGAGCGAAATAAACCACTAAGCACTTACAACAAAAAGAGAATATAAAAACTCATTGCTGATTATTGTCAATGTTGGTAATAAAATCAAAAGTAATCCCAACTCTACAAAAATGAACCGACGATGAATTCTCAAGTTGGGCATTCCAGAAATAAATTTTATTACGATTGTTCTTCTGAAATGAGTAAAGTAAAGGACATGAAGTAAAATATAGAAAAAGCTAATGACAATAATCGTTATAATGGCTGATATGATTGCCATACTTAAACTCTCTTTTACAAGATTTGTCTGTGCTTCATACTGTCCATAGGCATTAACTAAATAATGAACCTTATCGTATAGTCCCAACTCTTTCAGCCTATTAAGCGTTTGTTCTTTACCTCTCACAAAGAAATAATCATTATCCCCTGCCCATGATATGCCCGTTTCTTCTCCTGATGATTGCGGTGTTATCACAACAATAATTGGGTCAGAGATTTCTTGTTGCGTTGTCATTTTCTCATAAGCCACATTGTAAATAAAACGTTTTTCGCCATTTGGTACTTCTTCAACGTATTTTGCCTTCATCTTAGTCTCTTTTTTACCGTTTTGTGTGGTTTCCGTCAATGATTTATTATATTTAGTGATAAGTTTTTGACGGTTTTTCATTTGATTTTTCGGTATCAAAAGAGCGTATTCCCCAAGTTTGAGATTAGAAAAGTCTTCTTTAGCCTTGATATGTTGTGCTTTCAAATAACTTGGTGTAACGAAAAGTTGGTCTTGGCTACTTTCTTCTGGTCCAGCAAATAAATCATGTCTAACGAATATCGCATCATCTTTCGTTACTTCCATATTATAAAAGTTCCACCATGCTTTTGCTTCTTGATTACTTACTTGCAAATTAATAGAAGCATAAGGGAAAGTATAATAATCTTTTTCTTCTTTCCATTTATCTAAATCAGATTCCTGTTTTTTTAATTCAATTTGATTATAGTGAATTCCTGATAGACTTGTGACAAGGACAAGACTCACAGCAAATTGCATCAAAACCACAAGAACCATCAAAGCTATTGTCGGTAGTTTCCCTTTGATAAGTGAATTAAGCTGACTCCGAGAGAGGACAATCATGATTATTGCACTTACTAAGCATGACAATAGCACAAATATCAGAGAAGAAAAAAAGATAGAAAATAAAGCAAAAATGTGAAGTGAGAAGTTGCTTAGACCAGTTATGAGCAAGTAACTAGAAGTCCCTATCATAGCAATAATCGTCAAAATTGAGATAAACTTTATATCACAAATACTATCTGAAAATACAGTATTCAACAAGGTCTTTCCAGACAAAAGCTCTATTCCTGATTTTCGTAACTCTGAGATTCTTACAAAAATAGCTAAGCCGACAAAAGCCAGAAAGATACTTATCAATAAGGTTACAGCCTGTGGATTACCATAGATGTTGTAATATTCATCGAAAAGCGACATCTTTGAAACAGCGGAAGTCATAACATGGAATTTCTGGCTTAAATATTGACTTAACTCCTCGGCACTTCCATGTCCTCTTAGAATATTATAAGTTGCACCCATACCCAACAATTCATTGTCTGCACGGTCAGCTTTGGGGAATAAAATCATATTATTTCCCAAAATTCCTTTACCAAAAGTCATATATTCCGGATGAAAGCCGGCGTTACCTTCTGGAGTAACGACTGTCGCAACAATAAAGAGTTTGTGAGTTTTAGCATAGTTATCTAGTGCAACAAGAACCTCTTGATTGCTAGGAATATGATTTGGATTTTGTTCCGCATTGTTGGCGACAAGCACACCCTTTGGAAGTCGGTCCGCAATAATGTCTTGACTTTTTGGCTGGATATTGATGATATAAAAGGCTGTGACTAGCATTGTAGCCACAGCCAGAAAAATATATTTTATTTTTTTCATTATTTTTATCCCCAAAGTTTACCAGGAATATATCCATTACCATGGTAAAAGTTAACTCGTTGACCCCAGTAGGTATTTAACCATGCATATGCTTGTCGGTTAGCATGAGCATTTATAGTATTATTTCCATATTGGTGTGCATAAGCTACTTCAGCCCAATGATTTCCATAGTTATTCCAATAAGCAGCGTAGGCTCGCATGCCGTATTTTTTATCATTAGTTGAGCCTTGAGAATAAGTTGAACGATTAATAGCGAAAACGGGACTGACTTGAAGAATAGTCACACCGAGAGCCGCAAGGATAAGTGTTGAAACAAGTAATTTTTTAGTTTGCATTTTTCTACTTCCTTTCTAAAAATTTCTAATCTTTTGTAGAACCTTTTAAAAATTCTACTACAACAAAATTTTTAGTACCTCCTTTCCTCACTTTGAGGGTGTACAAGCCTCTGGTCGAATTCGTTTGTTTAACATTTTTAAGTTGATGTTAAATTTCTATATTTCGATTGTAAACCTTTTCATTTTTGCTTACAATCTTTTTTTGCATAATTTCATCATTTTTGTGACGAAATCGCATTTTCTGTGATGAAATTGAGTTTTTATCAGGCAAAAACAAAAATCACCCTAAAAAAGAGTGATTATTTTATTCGTTTTGAATGTTTTTTGAGTTCTTTTAACTCTTTTTTGCAAACCGCCGGTGCTTTGACTTTTTTCAAGCTTTGTTTGAAACATAGCGTCAATCCGTCTTCTTCAATTCGACGAATTTTATTTGTATCAACAAGTAAACCGCGTCCAAGTGCAAGTAAATTGGGAATTTTCTTTTTTACATCAGAAATCGTACCACGAACTAAACATTCATTATCTTTTGTGATGGCTTTAAGATAATTTCGATGTGTTTTGTCCGCTTCAATATATAAAAGAGAATCTATCGAAATTGGATAACCACTGATTTCGACAATAGTTAGCTCATTTGTAAAACAGTAGAGCAACACTTTCTTAATCATTTCTCTAATTTCAGTATCAGCGTCACTAGCCACAGTCATTTGAGTCCACAGCGGAGAGGTAGTAAAGTTCAATAATTCATCTTTTAAGTCAGGATTATCAGTATAGATAAGAAAAAATGCCTTACTTTCTAACTTCTGTATTTTTTTCAGTATTTCGAACTCTTCTTTTTGTGCAATTTTTATAAAACAAGTCTTAACTTCTTCAAGATAAATTTGAAAATATTTATAGATATCTTGATGATTATAGAATACCATTGTTGCATCGATCTCGTCTTTTATCCCAAGTTCTTTTTCATTTTCAAGAACAAATCGCTCCAAGCGATTTACTGCATAAAAGTCCGCATCAATCAAAATTCTATTCATTTTTTACCCTCAACAAGTAAATTTTAACTATAATCTTATTCCAAAAGCATCATTACCATTAAATATCTTTTTAGTTACGTTTTCAAATTATATTGTATTATACCATTTTATAAGCAAATTCTGCGCTATTCGCTCTCTTTTACATATAGCTTGGACTTGAAAGCCTTTATCAAATACGGTAAAATGTAGTAATGAAAACTCTCTATGACGTGCAGGAAATGCTGAAAAAATATGGATACATCAATCTTTTTCCAGATCGTTTGGATGCGATTGCTTTTATGCAAATTGAATTAGGAAAAATGCTTGAATCAGGAATATTTCAAAAAAGTGACCATGACTATTTGACTGCTCGCTTGATTTTGGCACGTGAAGAGAGAATTGAAAAGAAAAAATCTACGACCAATAAAAAATGATTCTTTTTTTATTGTCAGATTGGAGAAAAAAACATGACTGCAAGTAAAATTATCGGTATAGACCTTGGTGGAACTTCAATTAAATTTGGAATTTTAACACTCGATGGTGAGGTTCAAGATAAATGGTCTATTCCGACAAATATTTTAGAAGATGGAAAACATATCGTTCCTGATATTATTGAATCAATCAACCACCGTTTAAGCCTTTATAACTTGGACAAATCTGAATTTCTTGGAATTGGAATGGGAACACCGGGTTCAGTAAATATTTCTGAAAGTACCGTAAAAGCTGCTTTTAACTTAAACTGGGCAGATACTCAAGAAGTAGGTAAACCAATCTCTGAAGGTGTTGGCCTTCCATTCATTTTGGATAACGATGCTAACGTTGCTGCTCTTGGTGAACGTTGGGTAGGGGCAGGTGAAAATAATCCAGATGTTGTTTTCATTACTCTTGGAACTGGTGTTGGTGGCGGAATTATCGCTTCAGGTGAGCTTGTTCATGGTGTTGCCGGAGCTGGTGGCGAAATTGGCCACATTTGTGTTGACCCTGATGGTTTTGAATGTACTTGTGGAAATCGCGGTTGCTTGGAAACAGTAACTTCTGCAACAGGTATCGTTCGTTTAGCTCGTAAATTCGCTGAAGAATACGAAGGTGATTCTACTATTAAAGCAGCTATTGACAATGGTGATGAAGTGACTTCTAAAGACATCTTCTTTGCAGCTCAAGAAGGAGATCACTTCAGCTTATCCGTTGTTGATAAATTTGCTTATTATCTCGGTTTTGCTTGTGCAAACCTTGGTTCTACTTTGAACCCTGCTTCAATCGTCATCGGTGGTGGTGTTTCTGCTGCTGGAGAATTCTTACGTGAAAAAGTTGAAAAATATTTCACTAAATATGCCTTTTCAACTGTTCGTAACTCAAGTAAAATCAAACTTGCTATCCTTGGAAATGACGCTGGAATTATCGGTGCCGCAAGTCTTGCTCTTAAATTTAAAGGAGAATAATTTTGGTTATTATTATCATTGATATCATTCTTGTTTTAGTAATTATCGGAATGTTTGTCTATCCTCGTTGGAATCTTCGTCGTAATGCTAAACTTGTTGAAGAAGCTGAGTTTGCTCGTTTAATGCCTACTTCTCAATTAATTGATATTCGTGAAGCAAAAGATTTTCGTATTAAACATATTCTTGGTGCACGTAATCTTCCTGCTGGACAAATTGACCAAAGTTTAAATGCCTTAAGTAAACATAAACCTGTACTCATTTATGAAAATGGTCGTCCTGTTGGCGGAGCAAAAGTTGCTAAAAAACTAAAAAAAGCTGGCATTCCTGAAGTTTATATCCTTAAAAGTGGTTTGAATTCTTGGAATGGTAAAACTAAATCTGGTATCTAATTACTAATCGTCTTATTAGTAAATTTCAAATAAAAAACTCTCTATCATTAACTGACAGAGAGTTTTTTATTTATAAAGTAATTAACCTACTTCAGCTTCAATCATCCAAAGTGTTTTTTCAATATCTCCAAGAGCAGTCGTATATAAGTCAACTGTCACATCATCACCATCATCACCAGCAATTTTAATGCCATCTTTGAAGAGTTGAGTCAAATATTTGTAAGCAACAATCAATTCTTTCACACGTTCTGAATTAGATTTTCCCCAAACGGCGGGAGTCATTTCAATTTTAGAATTTTTATCAAATTCTGCTAAAGTTGAAACTGGAGAACCACCAATAGTGATTAGACGTTCTGCAAATTCGTCCAAATGTTCATCCAATTGATCTTTTAATTCATCCATTTTTGGGTGTAGGTAAAGAAAACCTGGACCACGCAAATACCAGTGGATTTGATGAACAAGTGCTGATGCTTTTGATAAATCAGCAACTGTTTGATTTAAAACTTCTTGTGTGTGTTCATTTGACATAACTAACCTCCATTTTTTAAATATTAAATGTCATAAAGAGACTTAATATTAACTTTTCTATAAATATATTATAAACCAATGAGATTTTTTTCTCAAATGATTTACTTATTTTCTTTTTTCGCTGTATTTAAAGTTACAATTCTTCATTTATTTCGTATAGATTAGTATGGACATTTTATTTATATTTGTAATTGGAAGTATTTTTGGCTCATTTTTTGGCTTAATAGTTGACCGTATTCCACTAAGAAAATCAATTATTTTTGGACGCTCACATTGTGATTCTTGTCAGCAACTTTTAGCCTATCGTGATCTAATTCCTATTTTTTCTCAAATATGTTCTGGCTCACATTGCCGTTATTGTAAAAGTAAAATTCCATATTTATATGTTTTTTTGGAGTTCTCATCAGCTTTAATTTTTGTTTTAGCTTGGGTAAATTATCTTAAACCTAATCAATTTTTACTGATTATTCTTTCACTAATTTTATCTGCTTTTGATTATCGTCAGCACAGTTTTCCTTTTGTTATCTGGTTTATTTTTGCACTCAGTTTTATTTTAATATTTCCTCTTTCTCCCCTTTTCTATTTTTGGCTTATTTTAGCCGTCTTAGCTGAAAAATTCAATTTAAGAGTTGGCAGCGGTGATTTTTTATGGTTTTTTACCGCTTCATTTTCTCTAACTTTCTTAAACGAAATGCTGCTCCTTCAAATTGCTTGTTCACTTGGTATCATTTATTATCTAATCACAAAAAAGCGGGCTGAAATTGCCTTCATCCCGTTTCTAACTATTGCATATCTAATGTTTCTTTTGGGACACCAAATTCTGTCACCGTAACCCCTAAAAGCCTTACTCCTAAACTTTCATCATATTCAAGTTCTTCAAATATCTCTTGTGCTACTTCTGCAATTTCTTCTGGACTTTCTAACTTTTCTGCTAAAGATTTTCTTTTTGTCAATGTTGTAAAATCAGAGTATCTCAATTTTAAAATGACAATACTTCCTTTTAATTGATGACTCTTTAATGAGTCGGAAACTTTACCAGAAATTTTACTCAACTCTGCTTTAATATCATCCGGAAGATATAATAGTTTACCATAAGTTCGCTCTTTTCCAACTGACTTTCGCTCACGGTAATTTTTGACTTTCGAGTTATGTATTCCATTGGCCTTTTGATAAAGCTCCCAACCATAAACTCCGAATCTTTCAGCTAAATCAACTGGGTCTGCTTTTTGTAAATCTCCCCCATTAAAGAAACCTAGTGCGTGCAATTTAGGAACTGTCGCTTTTCCAACACCATGAAATTTTTCCACCGGTAATTTTGCTAAAAATTCTAATGCTTCTTCTGGCATAATTAAGGTTAAGCCATGGGGCTTTTCATAATCAGATGCAATTTTCGCTAAAAATTTATTATAAGAAACTCCTGCAGAACAGGTTAAACCTAACTCAACAAATATATCATGCTGAATCAACTTAGCAATTTTAATTGCTGATTGAGCACCGATTTTATTTTCTGTTACATCTAAATAGGCCTCATCAATTGAAGCTGCTTCAATATCATCGGTATAACGTTTAAAGATTTCACGAACTTGTTTACTTACTTTTGTGTATTTTTCATAGTTTCCTGAAATAAAAATAGCTTGTGGGCAAAGATCATAAGCTTCTTTAGCACTCATTGCCGAATGTATTCCAAAAGCACGCGCTTCATAAGAACAAGTTGAAACCACGCCACGTCCACCTGTCTGTAATGGATTTCTGGCAATAACAACCGGCTTACCTTTTAAACTCGGATTATCACGCACTTCAACAGAAGCAAAAAAGGCATCCATATCAATATGAATGATTTTTCGCGAAGTGTCATTGATGAGTGGGAAAGTTAACATATTGCTATTATACAAGAATTAGTTTTCAGACTCAATAGATTGATTACAAAAAAACTCTTAACAAGTAAGAGTTTTAATTTATAAATCAATAATTTGATAATCATAGCCCTGCGACTTCAAAATTGTAAAACAAGCATCCATCGCAAAGAAAATAGTTTTGGTATTATCATTAGGATGAAAAGTTTGAATTTGATAGTCATCTAGCATTTGTTGGTCAAAATAAATATGCATATTATCATAATGTTTACCAACAAGTCCAAAAAGAGAAACAATTCCGGAGTTTAATCCAAGCATATCTTCTAGTCGTTCTTCCGAGACAAAGTGAAGTCTCTTCACTCCAATAATTTCTCCCAAGCGATTCATATCAACCTGTTTAGCATCATCCATAATTATCATATAGAACTGGGTAGACTTTTTATTGGCTAAGATTAAAGTTTTGGAACGACAACCTTCATAATCTTTAATGTAGTTATCCGACTCCTCAGTTGAATGACTTGCTGGATGTTCTACTATATTATAAGGAATTTCAAGATCAGCTAATAATTCCTTAACTTCTGAAAAAGTTCTCATCAATTCTCTCCTTTATTCACTTTTAGAAAAATACCGATAAAATTAATTTATATAAGACAACTTATTTTTATATTTTGTTTAGTAGCCTAGTAATCCCCGAAGATCTAAAGCTGTTCCTGATTTTGCGCCACAAATCAAGACCAGAATTGCTAAAACTCCTAGTAAGGCCACAATGAACATTCCTGCCCATTCTTTGACTGATATTGCTTGTCGACTTTCTTTTTTCGCTTTAATAAATAAAATGAAACCAATCGTATAAAGAATCATCGCCAACCAAACATATTGCCAACCAGAAAAATAAAGGGCCAGAGCTTGAAAAGCAAAGGTGAAAAATCCTATTAATATATTTTTAATTGAACCTTCTTTAATCCCAATTTTAAGAAGATAAGCTCCAACCAAAGCATAACAAATCATAATTACAGCTGTTGCCATATAAATAAAGACATTATAAGCATTGGCTACAAAATATGTAATGATAATAAAGATTTGAATCATCAGCTGAGTAATAAGCAAAGAATTACTTGGCGCATGATATTTATTCAGCTTACCAAACCAACTTGGCAATAGTTTTTGCTCTGCCAATTGTTGTGTCGCCTCAACTGGTAACATTGTCCACGAAAGCCAAGCTCCTAATAAGGAAATCATTAGTCCAATTGCCATCAGACTTCCGCCCCAGCCACCGACCATCTCGTTAAGAATATAAACTAAGCCTGGTGCTTTAACATTTGCCAAACTTGCCTGGTCCATATAACCATAAGGAAGTAATGATAAAAGGACATAAATGACAAGCAAAACTGCTAGACCAATAATTGTCGCTTTAGCTGTATCCGATTTTTTCTTTGCCCGATTTCCCATCATCGCTGCGCCTTCAATCCCTACAAATACCCAGACCATGACCATCAGCGAGCCTTTAATTTGATCAAGGAGTCCACCAGCAGTCATCGCATGCCAAACTAGGCTTTTGACTGACCCATCCGCAGCTAGATTGCTTGTGAAAGTTTGCCAAAAATGTTGAGTGAATACATCAGCTTTAAATAGGATAATCCCTGTGATTGAAAATACGACTAAAGGAATGAGCTTTGCAATCATAACAACCGCATTTACAAGGGCGGCAGTTTCTACTCCTCGGTCAACTAGAAACATTAATATCCATGAGATTATTGAAACAATAATTACTGATAAAACAGTCAACGAACCATTGGAATTAGCAAATTTGCCAGGGAAGAAATAGTCAGCAGATGTCATCATTAAAACTGCAAAACCAATTGTTCCAGTCCAAGCTGAAATCCAGTAACCCCATCCTGATAGAAAACCGATAAAGTCTCCAAACCCTTCTCGAGCATAATCAGAGACTCCCGAAAGTTTGGGTCTAATTGTAATCAGTCGATTAAAACTCAAGACAAGCATGAAAATCCCAAAACCAATAAAGAGCCATGAAATCATGACTCCACCGGGTGTTGAACCATTGGCGAGGTCATTAGCAAGATTGAAGACTCCACCTCCAATTGCTCCAGAAATAATAATTGCTAATAGTGCAAAAAGGCTAATCCCTTTTGTTTTCTTGTTTTCCATTTACTCACTTTCTACTATTTAATCATAAATTTCCTATAATTAAATTTGTATAATATCATTTATAAATATAAAAGAGTCTCTTGAATATAGAGACTATTTTATATTCTTCAATTATAATTATACTATCAGTTCTTTATTATGCACTTTTTATACACTTTAGTAAAACAGAAATGTATTTTATAAAGAATATATCAAACCTGATATTCTCTCAAAAATTCAGATAAGAGTTTAAGACCTTGACGTAAGGTTGTTTCATCTGTACAATACCCAATCCTAGCATAGCCTGGTAAATCAAAACGATTTCCAGGAATAATTAGGACACCTTTTTCACGAAGAAGTTGGATTGCAAAATTTTCAGTTTTTGTCGGATCAAGTTCTTCAAATTTAACAAAACTTACAGAGACTGCATTGGGATAAACCATTGAAACTAAAGGTTCATTTTCCACCCATTCTTTCAAAATTGATAAATTGCCTTTGACAATTTTACGAGCGCGTTCAAGTACTTTATCTTTATATTTCAATACTAAAGCCGCTACGGCGTCATCAAATACTCCGGTACAAATCAAGGTATAATCCCGGATTTTTCTAAATTCATTACAAAGGTCACGGTCTTGAGTGGCTACCCAACCCACACGAATTCCTGGTACAGAATAAGTTTTAGAAATAGAGTTAGTTGATATTCCTTTTTCATATAAATCAGCAATAGGTGAATAAGGCGTTTCTTCATCCAGTGGAAGATAAACTTCATCACAAAGAATATAAGCATCAACACTGCGTGCAATTTCAACTACTTCTGACAAAAATTTAGGACTCATGATTGCTCCGGTTGGTTGGGCCGCATTGTTTAAACAAATAAGTTTTGTATTACTTTTAACTAAACGACGTAATTCTTCAATTTGTGGCAACCAATTATTTTCTTCTTTGATATGCCAATAATCAACTTGGGCACCTAATGTTTTAGGCCAATCATACAGTTGTTGATAAGAAGGATATTGAGCAATCACATGATCACCTTGGCCAATTAACCCTAAAATTGTAAGGAAATTTGCTCCGGTAGCTCCATTTGTAGATAAAATATTATCCTCTGGCACTCTTTTATAAAGTTTTACCACTTCTGATTTAAAGGCTGGTGAACCCTCAATCCAACCATAACTGAATTTTTCTTTCATCATCTGTGACATAAAAGCTTCGCCATTATCTTCTTCGAAGGCCAAAACTTCTTCCAAAGATAACGAATCAATGGTTGACTGAGCAATATCAATCGTTGCAGATTTTTCCCAAACATTGAGCCAGTCTTCACAACCAAATTGTACAAGTTCCATAAGTTTTATTTACAAATTTAAATATTCTTTTTAAAAAAATCATTTAAATTTGTCTTCCTCTCTTTATTTTTTTACTAACAGATTTAGTAATCATTTTACCTTAATATTTATCGCCGATACTTACATCTTGTCAGTAACTTTATCAATATAAATCGTTTACATGTTAATTGTACAATAATTATTGATAAAATATCGGAAAGTTTATCGATTTTTAGACTACATTTATAAAAAAATGCTACATCAAAAATGTAGCATTTTTATCTTTAAGGAATAATCTTTGTTCCTGAATCATTGTTGAGGAAGTCTTCAAGATTTTCCAAAGAAGTAATTGTTGCAGGACGCCCTGTACGAGCAACAAATTCCATTGCTGCTTCGACTTTCGGAAGCATTGAACCTGCAGCAAATTGACCTTCTTCAATATAAGCTTTCATTTCTGCCATTGTTACTGTTTCTAGTTTTTTCTGATTAGGTTTATTGAAATTAACAAAAACATTATCTACCGCAGTCAAAATCAAAAGATTATCTGCTTCAACAAGTTCAGCTACTTTCGCTGCTGAAAAGTCTTTATCAATAACAGCTTCAACCCCTTCATAACCATCCTTAGTTTCAATGACAGGAATTCCACCACCACCAGATACAGTCACCAAAACACTTGATGAGATTAGTGGCTTAATCGCTTCGGCTTCAACGATACGTGTTGGTTTAGGACTTGGAACTACTCTTCGATAGCCGCGGCCAGAATCTTCAACAAATACCCAGTCGGGGTATTGAGCTTTCATTTCTGCCAATCCTTTTTCGTCGTAGAATGGACCAATTGGTTTAGTAGGTTTTTCAAAAGCTTGGTCATCTTTATCAACAACTGTACGAGTCACTACAGAGATGACTGGAACACGTTCCATATTATTTTTTATCAAAGCTCTTGTAAAAGCTTGCCCCATCCAGAAACCAATTTGTCCTTGAGTCATTGCAACAGCTGTATCAATTGGCATAGCTGGATTTTTAGGACTATCCGCTGCTAATTGTTGCAATAAAAGATTTCCGACTTGTGGTCCGTTACCATGAGTGACAACCATTTCCACATCATTATTTCTAATAAGAGGAATTAATTGTTCTGCTGTTGTTTCAAGTGCTTTTTCTTGCGCTTTTGCTGTTGGGTCATCTGTTAAAATAGCGTTACCACCTAGGGCTACGACCATACGTCTTACCATGAAATTATTTCTCCTCTATCTTTTTTCTTATTTAAGGAACAATTCTTGTTCCACTACCAGATTTGACAAAATTTTCAACATTGTCAAGGCTAGTAATTGTAGCAGTCTTACCTGTTCGTTCAACAAAACTGACAGCTGCTTCGACTTTTGGTCCCATTGAACCTTTTGCAAAACGTTCTTCGTCAACATATTTGCGCATTTCAGAAACTTTGACTGTTTCCAAATGAACTTGGTTTTCTTTCCCATAGTTCAAATATACGTCACCACCGCTTGTTAAAATCAAAAGCTCGTCTGCTCCAACCATTCCAGCCAGTTTAGCTGCAGAGAAATCTTTATCAATTACGGCTTCAACACCTTTATAACCATTACCATCTTTAATGACGGGAATTCCACCACCGCCAGAAGCAATCAATAGACTACCAGATTCTAAGATTGGTCCAAAAGCTTTGGCTTCAATAATTTCAAGTGGTTTAGGACTTGGAACAACTCGGCGATATCCGCGACCAGCGTCTTCCATTAATTCCCAATCAGGAAATTGCTTTTTAATTTCTGGCAATTGTTCTTCTGTGTAAAAAGGACCAATTGGTTTACTAGCGTTTTTAAAAGCTGGATCATTTTCATCAACCAATGTTTGAGTCACTGCTGAAATAACTGGATAACGCTCCAAGCCATTATTTGCCATTGCTCTTGTAAATGCTTGAACGGTCCAAAAACCAATCTCACCTTGGGTCATTGCTCCAACTGTATCCAATGGCATAGCTGGATTTTTTTCACTATCTGAACCTAGCTGTTGTAAAAGTAAGTTTCCAACCTGTGGTCCATTTCCATGAGTCACAACCATTTGGCAGTCATTATCTTTAATTAATGGCATCAATTGTTCAGCTGTAACTTCAAGCGCTTCTTTTTGAGCCTTCGCTGATGGGTCTTTCGACAGAATAGCATTCCCACCAAGGGCTACAACAATACGTTTTACCATTTCTGTACCCCTTCGCTTAATTTTTTATTTCTTTTTTGTTAATATCGCTACGAACGACGAAGTAAACAATAAATGTCACTACAATCAGTGGAACAACAGCAACAAGTAATGTATTACCATCAATTCCAAGTGCATCTTGCAAGCCAAGCCAGTTTCCATATACTCCAAAAACAGCAAGGATTCCTAAAACTGTTAAAACAAAAGTTGCAATTAATTCTGCTGTAGACATTTTAGTGCCATATTCTTTTTTGCCCAAAGCATAAAGAATGAAACCAACAGCATAGAGAATTAATGAAAGCCAAACAAATTGCCAACCTGAATAGTACAATGCTAAAATTTGGAAAGCAGCTGCGATGAAACCAATAATAATGTTACTTGTTTTCTTTTCTTGAATCCCTAATTTAAAGAGGTATAAACCAACTAAGGCGTAACAAATCATGATAACAGCAGTACAAAGGTAAACAAAGACATTGTAAGCATCAGCTACAAAATAAGTAACAATCAAGAAGATTTGAACAATTAATTGTGTCAACAAAAGTGAGTTTTTAGGTGCACCTTTGTCATTAAGTTTACCAAACCAACTAGGAAGTAATTTTTGTTCTGACAATTGTTGTGTTGCCTCAACTGGAAGCATTGTCCATGATAACCAAGCACCAAGAAGTGAAATCACCAGACCAATGGCCATTAGTGAGCCACCCCAACCACCAACCATGGCGTTCAAAATATGAACTAAACCAGGTTGTCCTGTGTTTGCTAACTCTTGTTGACTCATAAAACCAAATGGTAATAATGAGAGCAAGATATAAATTACTAACAAGGCAATCAAACCAAGAATTGAAGCTTTACCGGCATCTGATTTACGTTTTGCACGGTCACCCATCATAGCAGCACCTTCAATACCGACAAAGACCCAAATCATAACCATAAGTGAACCTTTGACTTGACTGAATAAATCTCCGCCAGTCATATTTGACCAAGTTAAACTCTTGATGACACCATCAGCATTTGTATTCGCAACGAAATTTTGCCAGAAGTGAGCGCTGAATACTCCAGCTTTAAATGTTACTATTCCAGCAATTACAAAAACAAACAATGGAATCAATTTTGCGATGAGGACAATTGCATTAATAGCAGCAGCCCCTTCAACACCTCGCATAACGAGTAAGGTCAATCCCCACGAAACAATTGAAACAACAATTACTGACAGAATGGTCAAAGAACCATTCTTAGCTTGAAATACGCCGGGGAAGAAATAGTCAACGGAAGTCATCATCAAAACAGCAAAGGCAATGTTACCTGCCCATGCGGATAACCAATAACCCCAACCTGAGATGAAACCAACCATATTACCAAAACCAGCACGTGCATAATCTGATACACCTGAAAGTTCAGGTTTATTTACCACCAAATGATTTAGTGATAAAACCAACATTAAAATACCAAAACCAATAACGATCCATGAAATGATAACACCACCAGGTGATGCATTTGTTGCTAAATCGTTAGAGAGATTGAATACCCCACCACCAATCGCTCCAGAAACAATAATCGCAACTAAAGCAGCAAGGCCAATTCCTTTTTTATTTTCTGCGTCCATATCAATCCTTTCAGTGATTTCAACCGCCAAAACAGTCTAATTTTATCTTAGACTGCTTTCAACGACTTAAATCAAAATCTATCAGTTTACTGACAGCTCTGTCAGTAAACTGACAAATTATCTATTTTAATTATTTAAAATCTTCAGGAACTGCTGGGATAAATAAATTACCCAAAGTTGCAGCCATGATTGCTTTGATAGAGTGCATACGATTTTCTGCTTCTTCAAATTGTCGAGCATATTTAGAACGGAATACTTCGTCAGTCACTTCCATTTCTGTCAAACCATATTTTTCTTTGATTTCTTTACCATATTCAGTTTCAGTATCATGGAATGCTGGTAAGCAGTGCATAAAGATCAATTGACCATTGTCAGCATTTCCAGTCATTTTAAGCATATCCATTGTGATACGATATGGAGTCAAAAGTTTAACACGTTCTTCCCAGTTAGATTCTCCCATTGATACCCAAACATCTGAGTAAATAATGTTTGCGCCTTTAACACCTTCTTCAATATTTGAAGTTGCAAGAGGTTTAGCACCTGATTTTTCAGCAAATTTATTTGCAATGTCCATAACTTCTTTAGTAGGATGAAGTGAATCTGGAGCAACAATATGAACATTCACACCAAGCATAGAACCAGTTACGATAAGTGAGTTTGCCATGTTGTTACGACCATCACCTACGTAGACTAATGTCAAACCTTTAAGATGTCCAAAGTTTTCTTTAACAGTCATAAAGTCTGCAATCATTTGTGTTGGATGCCAATCATCTGTCAAACCATTCCAAACTGGAACACCAGAGTATTTTGCCAAATCTTCAACTTCTTTTTGAGAAAATCCACGACGTTCGATAGCATCAAACATTGAACCAAGCACGCGAGCTGTATCTTCTGTTGATTCTTTAATTCCCAATTGAATATCGTTAGCTCCAAGGTATTCTGGATGAGCCCCAAGGTCAATTGCAGCAGTTGTAAAGGCAGCACGTGTACGAGTTGAAGTTTTTGCAAAGAGCAAGGCAATATTTTTACCTTCAAGGTAGTGGTGAGGAATATTTTGTTGTTTCAATGCTTTCAAATGAAGACCAAAATCAACAAGGTAGTTAATTTCAGCTGGTGTGAAATCTTTTTCAGCAAGTAAGCTGCGACCTTGGAATACTGAGTTTACTTCTGCTTTTGTAATAAGTGGTGATGTCATTATTTTTTCTTCCTTTTTCTATTTTTATTATATTTAATGAATTTTTTAAATTACATTAATAAGCTAGTGATTCACTCTTTCCTAAATAATTAATTATCAAATGAATCTATGAAATTATAAGTTTAAAGTATCTCTTCCTAAGTTATCAATGAACTTACGAAGATATTTTTAAATCTTTAAGATTACAAATCTTCACGCCAAAGTGGTTGTGACATACAACGGGCACCACCACGACCACGACCAAGTTCGCTTGAAAGAATTTCATGAACTTTGATTCCGTGTTCTTTCAATAACTCAACAGTTACATAGTTACGGTCGTAAGTAACAATTTCGCCGGGTGCGATAGCAAGTGTATTTGATCCATCATTCCATTGTTCGCGAGGAGCGGCAATTGGATCACCTGCACCACATTCAATTAAGTCAAGTTCTGAAAGATTCAAGACTTTCTTGAGTGCTGCTTTAAGGTCAGTCAAATGTTCAATTTCAACTTCGTCATCTTTACCAGGGCGAAGAATGAAGACATTGATATTACCAGCACCATCCATAATTCCTGGGAAGACAGTAAATTGATCATGGTTAATCATTGTAAATACTGTATCCAAATGCATCATTGCATGGTTATGAGGAATTTCAACCGCAAGTACAGTGTCAAATGTTGAAAGTGGGTTTGCAAATAACTCTTTAGCAAGATTTTGAATTGTTTTAGATGAAGTACGTTCTGAAACCCCGATAGCTACTGTTGTTTTGTTAAGAATTAATTCATCACCACCTTCGATACGAGTTGTATGGTTACGATCACGCCAGATTGGAGTATCTTTGAAACGTGGGTGATTAGCCATAACATACTCTGTAATCAAGCTTTCAGGTTGACGAGCTGGGAAGGTCATTTTATTAATGGTCATTCCGACACCCATTGAAGCTTGTGGGTCACGTGTGAAGTAGGCATTTGGTAATGGATTGAGGTAGAAATAATTTTCTGCATCAGATCCTGCCATATCGCTAAGTGCTGTACGTTTGATATCCAATTCATTTTTACGAATGCCAGCATAGATTTTGTCGACCATATCTTTTGTTGACATTGAAGTCAAATATTCAGTCAAACCATCATATGTGCGTCCTGGACGGTAACCCGCTTCGTGTAATAAGTGACTTAAGAATTCTTCTTTTGTTTCAGATGATTTTTCAAAAACTTCTGTTGCAAGATTTTCGATATAAACAGTTTCTGCACCATTATCACGCAAAGTTTGAGCAAAGAAATCATGCTCTTTTTGAGCAATTTTGAGATATGGAATATCATCAAATAAAAGTTGTTTCATTGTGTCTGGGGTAATATTTTCAACTTCCGCACCTGGGCGGTGGAGGAGGACTGATTTTAATTTCCCAATTTCTGAGTTAACATTAATTCCATTGTTCATTTTGGGGTATCCTTTCTGATTTCGATTCGGTATTATTGGAATCGTTTACAAGGAAATTATACATCTATGCATATTTTTTGTCAAGCACTTATGCTACACTTTACAAAGGTTTATTCATTTATACATGTTTTTTTATATTCTGACAATTTCACGTTTATTCATTTCTTTTGTTATCATGCGATTCTTAGGCTTTTATTAAAAAAGCTTATTTTACAAAAGTATTTTAAAAAGGCAACAAAAAAATCTCTTATCCTAAAGAATTAAATCTTTTTGATAAGAGATTAAGTGAAAAATTTATTTTTTACATATTTTCAGGTGCAGCAACCCCAAGAAGACGCAATGCTTCTTTCAAGACGATTGAAGTAGCGCTAATCAAAGCCAAACGGCCATCCAATTGAGCATCATCTTCTAAAATGCGAACATGAGCATAATATTTGTTAAAAGCTTGCGCAAGCGAAATTGCATATTTAGCAATAACAGATGGTTCATAATTATCTGCAGCACGTTTAACAACATTTGGGAATTCTTTTAATGCTTTAACAATTTCCCAAGCTTCAGCGTCAGAAACTGCGAGAGAAATATTATTAATATCTACCTTACGGTTTGCTTTACGTAAAATTGATTGAATACGAGCATGTGCATATTGAACATAAGGGCCTGTTTCCCCTTCAAATGAAACCATTTCGTCCAAGTCAAAGTCATAACCGTTATTTCTATCAGTTTTTAAGTCATAAAATTTAACAGCACCAACCCCAACTTGTTTGGCAACTTCTTCTTTATTTTCCAAATTAGGATTTTTGGCTTCAATTTGTTTTTCAGCACGATCAACTGCTTCGTCAAGTGCCATTTCCAATTTCACGACATGCCCTTTACGAGTTGAGAATTTTTTCCCACCTTGAGTTACCATACCAAATGGAACATGCACCATATCGTCAGACCAATCATAACCAGCTTCTTTCAAAACTGCTTTTAATTGTTTAAAGTGATTGGTTTGCTCGCCACCAACAACATAAAGAGATTTCACAAAATTGAAAGTTTTTTTACGGTAAGCTGCTGTGGCAAGGTCACGTGTAATATAGAGTGTTGCACCATCTGTTTTCTTAATCAAAGCTGGATTGAGGTTATATTTTTCAAGGTCAACAATCAAAGCACCTTTTGATTCGTGTAAAAGATTTTTACTTTCTAAATCTTCAACAATGGCATCCATTTTATCACTATAGAAACTTTCACCCATGAAGTGGTCAAAACTTACACCAAGTTTTCCGTAAATACGGTTAAATTCAATCAAAGAAACATCTGAGAACCATTTCCAAATGCGAAGTGCTTCCTCGTCGCCTTGTTCCATTTTAAGGAACCATTGACGTCCTTCTTCATCAACTTCTGGATCTTCTTTAGCTTCAGCATTGATTTTGACATAAAGTTTCAAGAGTTCATCAATCGGATTAGCTGTAATTGTAGCTTCATCACCATATTTCTTGTAAGCTGTAATCAAAAGACCAAATTGTTTACCCCAGTCGCCCAAGTGATTGATTTTGATTGGCTGATAACCCAATTTTTCATAAATTTTGGCGATTGAATCCCCGATAACAGTTGAACGTAAATGCCCAATTGAAAAAGGTTTCGCAATATTTGGCGCAGACATGTCAATCGGAACATTTCCTCCTTGACCAATATTTGCATCACCGTAATGTTCACCTTCAGTCAAAACTTCTCGAATTACTTCTGAGGCAGTTGCATTTTTATCAAGGAAAAAGTTAACATATGGTCCTACTGCGATAACTTTCTCAAAGCCTTTTGTATCTATCTTCTCAGCAATTTCTCCAGCAATGATTTGTGGAGATTTTCGGAGAGTTTTGGCCAATTGAAAAGCTGGGAATGCTAAATCTCCTAAATCTGACGATTTAGGTTTTTCGATAATAGCCGCGATTTGTTCTACTCCAAGAACACCATCGATTGCAGCAGACAGTGCTTGGCTTACTAATTGTTTTTCATCCATTCATTAATTATACAGAAAAAACACTAATTTTGTCAATATATAGTCCATTATATGGTATAATTATGCTATGAAAAGAGATAAAAGATTAGAAATTATTAAAGAAATTGTGACAAATAATAAAATATCGACTCAAGAAGAGCTTCAATCTCTATTATTAGAACGCGGTGTAGAGGTAACACAAGCTACTTTATCAAGAGATATCAGAAAATTAAATATTATAAAAAAACGGGATAAAGGAGAGAGTTTTTACTCATTTTTGACTTCTGGCAATTCCAAAATTAATTCTGATTTACAGTTGTATTTTTATAATTTTGTTATTTCAGCAAAATCTGTCGGAGCTTTAGTGGTTATTCGGACAAAATTGGGTGAGGCCGATGTGTTGGCGAATGCTTTAGATGACGAACGTGATAGTCGGACAGATATTTTAGGTACAATTGCCGGAGCAGATACTCTGCTCGTTATTTGTGCGTCCGAAAAAGCGGCAAATATTCTTACTGCGGAAATAAAGTATATTTTATTAGGATAATTTTTAAACAAATTAAGGTTCGTTTAAGCGTTTACATTTATACTCATATTACTCCCTAAATAATTTCTTCATAAACCCCTTTGATTCAAGTCGCACTCCCGTGACTTGAATTTTTTTTACTGACAAAAATTGAATATAACAAAAAAAGTACTGACCAAAAAGCTGTCAGTACTTTTTTTATTTTATTGTAAGTTAGTTGAGACTTGGCTAAGTAACTTTTCAAAAGCAAGTTCATATTTTTGAATATTTCCTGCTCCCATAAAAACGTAAACCCCACGGTCATGGTCCAACAATGGCGAAACATTGTCAAGATCAATTACTTTGGCTGGTTTACGAACTTTGTCAGCTAAATCTTGTGCCGTAATTTCATGATGGTCTACTTCACGTGCTGAACCGTAAATTTGAGCAAGGTAAACGGTATCCGCATGGTCAAGCACCTCTGCAAATTCGTCAGCAAATGCAATTGTTCTAGTAAAAGTATGAGGTTGGAAAACAGCAACGATTTCACGATCAGGATATTTTTGACGAGCAGCATCCAATGTTGCTTCGATTTCAGTTGGATGATGAGCAAAATCATCAATAATGACTGTCTCACCTACTTTTTTCTCAGTGAAACGACGTTTCACTCCACGGAAAGTCAATAAGTGGTCTGCAACTTCCGTCATATCCAACCCAAGATTATGACAAACGGCTACAACTGACAAGGCATTCAATACATTGTGTTTACCATAAGCTGGAACGACAAAATGACCAATTTTTTCACCGCGGAAATAAGCATCAAAAGATGAGCCACGTGTACTTCTGACCAAATTTTCGGCACGATAATCGTCATTAGCCTCAAAACCATAATAGTAAATAGGTGCTTTGGCAGTCAATTTACGTAAGTTAACATCTTCCCCGTAAGCAAAAATACCTTTTTTAATATTATTTGCATAATCTTGGAAAGCTGAGGTGACATCTTCAATTCCTTCAAAGTAGTCAGGATGGTCAAAGTCAATATTTGTCATAATTGTATATTCAGGATGATAAGGCATGAAATGACGTTCATATTCATCAGATTCAAAGACAAAATATTCACTTCCCTCAATCCCACGACCAGTTCCGTCACCAATCAAGTAAGAAGTGTCCACGATATTAGACATCACGTGAGCTAACATTCCAGTTGTTGAAGTTTTACCATGTGCACCAGCAACTCCGATGCTAGTAAAATCTTCCATGAAATGTCCCAAAAATTCATGATAACGTTTGAATGGAAATCCATTTTTATGGGCAAATGCAATTTCAACATTGTTATCATCGCGAAAAGCATTTCCAGCAATCAATTCAAATTCGGGCTTAATATTTTTTTCGTCAAAAGGCAAAAGTGGTACGTTAGCTTGTTCAAGACCACGTTGTGTGAAAAAGTAATCTGTTGAGTCCGAACCTTGAACTTTCTTTCCCATTTGATGTAACATTAGCGCAAGTGCACTCATGCCTGAACCTTTAATACCGGTAAAATGATATGTTTTTTCCATGATAAAATTTTCTGTCAGTAATTCTATTTCTTTATCAATCACTGACAGAAATTTCCCTTCTTTTCTTACAATTATTTTTTTATTTACTTAAATTTTTATGAGCTCAAAGACACACAAAATAACTGACAAGTGATATCTCCAAAGTAAATTTTACCATAATAAAATTTAACTTCTCTGTCAGTTTTTCATTTAAATTTGAAAATTAAACGATTCCACGGTCAAAGATATTTTTCCGCTTATTTTCAAAATAACTTCCTTTTTGTGTGTCATTAGCAGCGGCTCCATGTGGAACTGCCTTCTTCATTCCGCCTTTAGCGACTGCATCAGAAACGTTCATTCCTTGATTTTTCATATCCCGAATTGGGTTATCATTAGCTGAAGGTCGCTTATTCAAAATTGCGGATGTTGAACGACGAACTGTGATATCCTCCTTGTCCCGCTCCAATGGTGAAACATACTGTTTAGGAGGCTTTGGAAGTGTTGCTGCTGCACGTTTTGCCCGTTCTTTTGACTCGTCAACGCTAGTTTTCTTAGGCATTTTATCATAGGAACTTACGCCGTCATGATTAGAGTTTAGCGGACGATGCTGTGTGCTAAAGCTTGTTTTAGCTTTATAAGGTTTGAAACTCTCAGGTCTCTTGGCATCAGTTTTTGGCTTATTATTTTCAATTGAAGCTTCATCCTGAAGGCTGGGATTTCTTGTCAGCAACTGCTGGTTAGTAAAAATTACCCGAGTATCTTTTTGAAGTGCTTCGTCATCACCAATAACTGGAAATACCACTCTTCTTTCTACCATGTTTTGCCCTACTTTTTTATAGTTTGTTTAATCTATTTATTACATTTTAATTCTTTATGAAGATGATGAAAGTTTATCAAAGAATATTGAAAACTCTTGTCTTTCCTAGCTTTTATAGAATTTTTCTTCCACTAGATAAAATATCAAACCAAGATTTAGATTCTAAGATAACCGTTTCAATATCCATTATAGCTTAATTTCTAAGTTTTTTAAAGCTATACTCCAAGAATTTCACGAATTTCTGCTTCACTGAGGACTTTATCCACTGTATCGCCTTCTAAAACATTAGCAATTAAATCCTTTTTACGCTCTTGGATTTCCATAATTTTTTCTTCAATTGTACCTTTGGTAATCAAGCGAATGACTTCTACCGTATTTTTTTGTCCCATCCGATGGGCACGCGCAATAGCCTGTTCTTCAACAGCTGGGTTCCACCACAAGTCAACCAAAATGACGACATCAGCACTGGTTAAATTAAGCCCAACCCCACCGGCTTTTAATGAAACTAAGAAAGCATCACGACTACCAGCATTGAAGGCTTGAACCATTGAAAGTCGATCTTTAATTGGAGTAGAACCAGTCAGTTTATAAGCGGTCATTTCTTGTTCTTCCATCAATTTTTCAATATGTGGAAAAACTTTTGTAAATTGAGAGAAAATCAAAGGACGATGGCCTGAATCTTTAATTTGCGCCAATAATTCTCGTAAACGTTCAAGTTTCCCAGAACTTCCTTTATAGTCATCCATAAATAATGCTGGTGTATTACAAATTTGTCTAAGTCGTGTAATTCCTGCCAGAATTTCAATTCTTGAACGTGATAAAGCCGCACTATCCATTTCTAAAACTTGTTTTTGCATCAATTCGAGTTGTGCTAAATAGATCACTTTTTGGTCATCAGCTAATTGGTTATAGACCGTAATTTCCATTTTTTCTGGAAGTTCTTCAAGCACATCTTCTTTTTTACGACGCATAATGAAAGGCTGAATCAATCTTGAGATAACAGATGGTTCCATCTTATTGAATTTTTCACGTTTTGGTAAAAAGCCTGGCATCACCACTTGGAAAATGGCCCAAATTTCTTCAATTCGATTTTCTAGTGGTGTTCCTGAAAGGGCAAAGGTATGTTCAACATTCAGAGCAGATAGTGATTTATTGGTTTTACTACTATAATTTTTGACAACTTGAGCTTCATCCAAAAGTAAGTAATTCAATTTTTTATCCTGGTAGTCTTCAAAATCTTTCAAGAAGCTACCATAACTTGTGATATAAATTTGATGTTTTTCTTGAATTTCTTTACTTCGCTCGGCTTTTGTCCCGTCAATAACAGCAAAATCAATCTCATCAGTAAATTTCTCAAATTCACTTGCCCAGTTATAAGTAAGACTAGCTGGTGCGGTAATTAGAACACTCTCATCTTTTTTCAGATTAGAAAGAATAAAAGTAATCGCTTGAACCGTTTTACCTAATCCCATGTCATCAGCAAGAATTCCTCCCAAATTATAATGAGAGAGCATACTCATCCAGCGAACACCCGTTTCCTGATAAGAACGCAAGGATGCCTTAATATGTTCTGGTTTCTCGTAAGGAAACTCTTCAGGATGCGTCAAGTGTTGATAGAGTGATTTAAATTTTTCAGAGAAGGAAGCTCCACCAATATTTTCAAATATTTTAGAAATTTGAAAACTTCGATTAATATTAACATGCAAACTGCTTCCTTGAATAACAAATTGGTCGTCAAGTTCATTTAATGCAGCTTTCAAGCGGTCAAATTTTTCATTAAAATGATAAAATTTCCCACTTTCACTGATATAAAATTCAGCATTTTCTTGTAATTTTGCAATAACATTTGCAAATTCACCATCTTCAACCTGAGGAATATCAAAGGAAATATCTAAGAGCCCTCCCTGACTATCAATATGAATTTCAGGAACTTCATCCATTCTCATATTTCTTAAAGTTGGCGACAGTTCAATCTGACCAAGTTTTTGAAAAGCAGGTAAGATTTTCAAAAAGAAATTCTCTGATAAATTTTCTGGAATATTTAATGACGAATTAAAAGCCTTAGCAAACTGCAAACGTTCCATCAGTGCAAAAATCTTTTGCTCTTTACGCAAATCTCTTGAAAATTCTAGGGTTTCTAAATCGTGGAAACTATCTATTGAGAAACTTCCATAATCAAAAGTCATTGCCAAACTAATGGTCTGATCTTCCAACAAATCAAAAGTAAATTTAGCATCAAAAGGTCTGACAACAAAATGGTCTGGCGCTTCAATCTCTCCCAAAGTTGATAATTGTTGAAGAGCCTGAGCTAATTTATCCTTATCAGCATATGAAAATTTAATTTGTGATTTTTTAGCAAATTGCTTATCTAAAACAAGGAGCAGACGCCGTTGTTCTTGATTGAGTTTATAAAATACATTATTGGCATAAAGAAGTGAATAATCATAAAAATTATGATAATCCTCACTGTAGAGTTTCAACTCGATATAATCTTGCTGACTTTCAACCTTAAATTTAAAAATCTCCGAATCATTATCAAGGGCTATAAATGTAAAATAATTGACCGTTCTACCTGTAATCTGAAGTTGATAATTCTCTAAAGCTGAAACTAAGTCCATTGCTTCTTCAAGGAATAAAAATGGAATATTAAGATAACGACCATTTTTAATATATAAGGATTTGGTAAGTGCTTCATCGGATTTACTATCAATTTTTAAAAGAAAAGTTAAAAATTCTTGACTTGCTTCATCAAAATTATCAAAAAAGAGGTCAATATAGTGTAGAGAACCCAAAGAATACTGACTATAATTTTTTAAAGCACGTAGAAAATAAGGAATATCTTTAATAACGTATGAGCGGCCCAAATTTTTACTTCTTAATTTTAAATCAAAATACAAAAAATAATCCATTGAAAAATAATCATAAAGCTGACTATTATCCTCAATTTGAACTTCGATAGAGTATTGGTCTGTATTGAAATTTAATTGTGTCTCACCATTTACAGCATCTAAAAAAGCAACATTTTCACCAAAAAGCGCTCGTTCAGCTCCTTTGATTTCTTTGTCTTTTGTTTCCTGACTTCCTTTATCTTGATTTTTTAGATACTCTTCTATCGCTGCAATATGTTTGCAATAGCGGTGGTTTTGTTGAAAGGCTTCACAAGTACAACTATCTTGCGCACCATCTAGGTCATAACTTACCTCTTCACCATCAATTTCTGCTGTTAGTTTAAAATCAGTTTCAATTGGGTCATTTAAGAAGCCTTTCGCATAGAGGGCGATTCCCTCACTTCGCACTCGTGCCGGCATCATTCTACTCATATTTTTATATTTTTCCTCGAATCAATTATTTCAAAATTTTGCGTATATTATACCATAATTACCATTTTTTTGCTAGAATCTTCCTCGTTCTTATCAATTTTTAAAATAAGAGCTGTTTTAGTAAAGAATATCCTCCTCTTTTTACTACTTATTCGGTGTCATGGTTTTGACTGATAATCTTATTATAACAAATATTAAAAATACCGACTAGCTGTCAGTATTTTTTAATCATCATTATTTACAAATATATTTTCTACTTTCCACGATACTTTTTCAATAAGTAAGCTGAGATGATAAGTAGTAACCCAACTCCTCCTACACCGATTGCTCCAAGAGCAGGGAGTTCTATGTTCGGTTTATTTGTTTCTTGCTTATTCCGCATCTCATTATTTTCTTCTTTTTCTTTCTCTTTTTCTTCACTTCCTCCTTCAGCTATTTTGTAATTTGCAAATACTATCCCTATTTCATCTTCCAAATCACCTTTATATTCTTTAAAGTCTTCTAAACTTCCAAACTCTAGGATTTCTGGATGAGTTGCCGAACGTTTGGCTAATCTAATATGAATGGTAGCTTTATCTGCATATCCTTGTGCCTTATCCATGTATGCCACAATAACAGTGTTAGTCTTTTGATAACCTGTAGGCACCTCCTCTTCACTTATGATATAAAGATTACCTCTAGCCATATGTTCTAAGGTTCTAGAACCCTTTTCAGTAGAAAGAGTGGCTCCTGCTTTGGCATCAATAGAAGTCTTACTACTCGTTGAAATATCATTCCCTGACAAGTCCAAAGTGTCAAGATTTAAACGCTCAAGGCTGTCAAAATCTTGAGTCGGTTCAAACTTCTCAACCCACCTTAAAGCAAATTGGGTGTCCATTGGTCTATTACTTTCTCCATCAACTTTTTTTATTGTAAAACTATGAGTAATATTAGAATGAATCTCAAAAGAAATTAAATATTCTGAGATTTTTTCTTGGAAAGATGAGTCACTTTTTACTTTTTCGACCTGAGAATCAGTACTCTCTAATGCTTTGAATTCTGGATTCTTTGTTTTAATAAGCGAAACGACACCGAGTGTACTTGGCGTTTGATTTATACTTTCTAGTATTGATTCATCTGGGGTTTCAAGTAAATCTCCACCATCAATTTCAATGTTATTATCTTCTTCATGTTCTTTAAGTTCATCCATATTTGGTGTTGTGATTATCCATTGGGAGGTTTCTCCAAA
>OMAC01000236.1_pt1 | contig 53207 bp, 53 predicted proteins | sample 1644561 | NCBI WGS metagenome assembly OMAC01 (sample SAMEA103958144, study PRJEB25191) | human gut metagenome
CTGTACCTGCAATCCGCTATAGCAGGGTGTGATTCCCGCCGTGAGGCGAAGCGCTGTGGGGCTGGAACAAGGGCGAAGCATTGAAGGCTGTGTCCTGTGCAATCGGATGCCGTGAACCATGTCAGGTCCTGACGGAAGCAGCATTAAGCGGAAAATCCGATGTGCCGCGGGAATGCATGGCCGGAGCTTAGCTTATTGTGTGCCGCCCATGGTGCTTTATGTCGAGCGGCGGGTGCGCGTTTTCAAAAAAGAACATGGCGCTGCATTATGTGCGGCGCTTTTGTTTTACTCGGAGGATACCATGGATAAGGTTCTGCTTATATTGGTGGACGGTATGCGGCCGGATAGCATAGCCGCATGCGGCAGCGAATATGCGGATAATATGCTGAAAAGCTGCCGCTATAAGGATATGCAGGCGAAAACAGTGTTCCCGTCCGTAACGCTGCCATGCCATATGTCGCTGTTTCATAGCGTTGTGCCGCAGCGGCACGGGATACTGACGAATACGTTCGTGCCCATGGCGCGGCCCGTGGATGGGCTTATAGAAAAGCTGCACAACGCCGGTAAGCGCTGCGCTTTTTATTATACGTGGGAGCAGCTTAGGGATCTGGCAATGCCGGGCATGCTTGATTATTCGCTGTACAGCGCCATGTTTCACGAGCAGGGGATAAAGGCCGACCGCACCGTGACGGACGCGGCGATAGCCGCAATGGCCGCCGAAAAGCCGGACTTTATATTCCTTTATCTTGGCTGGGCGGACGAAACCGGGCACCGTTTCGGCTGGATGAGTGAAGAATATCTTGATATAGTAAGCGAAGAATGGGCCAACATAGAGCGCGTGCTTGCAGCAACGCCGGAAGAATACAAGGTGATTATTACGGCCGATCATGGCGGGCACGACATGAACCACGGCAGCGACGCGCCGGAGGACATGACGATTCCCGTAATAATACCGGAGCATGGTTCGCCGGATGAATTCACGGGTAAACCCATAAGCATACTTGATATCGCGCCGACCATAGCCAAATGGTTGGGCGCTGCACCGGACGAGCAATGGATAGGCAGGCCTATTGTGAAATAAAGCCTAAAACAGCTCATCCAGCATTGTGTAATAGAAAAGCTTATCCCTGTCCGGCTCTATGCCGAGCAGGTTAAACAGCGCATCCGCATCAAAATACGGGTGCGTTGTTCCGTATCTGCCGTCGCGGTTGTTAACAAGGCTGCGGTAGCACAGGGCTATATCCTGATATATGTCCGTAACGCCGGCCCAGCCAAGGTCTATAAAGCCGCTTATTTTGCCGTTGTCTATGAACACATTCGGCAGGCAAAGATCGCCGTGCGAAAATACGCGCTGCTCGGTCGGCTTGTTTGCTATGAGCCAGTTATAAAGCTCCGCAGGATCGGCGAACCCGTTCGGGCCGTATGTGCCGGGTTGGGCGTCATCCGTGCTGCATAGCCCCTGCTCAACATTGCGCTTTGCAAAGGCAAGCTTCGATTCAAGCATGTTCTGATACGGGCAATCCGCCGTATTCACGTTCCAAAGCATATGTATGGCGTTTGCAAGCAACGGCAAAAGCGCGGGCGCATTATCCATATATTCCTTGGCGCAGGCCATTTTGCCGCGTATGCGGGTCATCAGCAGATAGTTAGTGCCGTTTTCTTCGGCGACCTCAATTATGCGCGGGGCAGGCAGCTTGCCTTCAAGGAAGCCAAGAATATTGCAGCTGCGCTCATGGTCAGCCATATCCGTGCCGATTTTAAGCACCATGTTTTCATAGCACAGCACCTTTGAGCCGGACATGCCGATTCCGCTTTCTTCATAAGGCAGCGCGCTTACGCACCGCGCAATGCTATCGGGGAGATACATAATAAATTACCTCATAATCATAGATGAAAACAGTATAGCATTGATATGGCGGCAATACAAGCTCATTAACCTTGACTTATCACCCCATCCACAATATAATACAAGGGTAAAAAGTAAACAGCGTGCGATTATACTGCCGCGTTAAGGCGCGGCGCGGCCACCATAAAGACCGGGGAATCGGATGAAAGCTCCGAACTATCCCAGTAACCGTGATGCGGATGAAGAAGCACTTATGTCACTGCCTATAAAAGCGGGCGGGAAGGCGCTTTGTTAGGATGAAGCTAAGTCGGGAAACCTGTTTTCGCACGGAAAACTTCTGGGGTTGAGTGAAACTTATATGGCATAAAATTGCTTATATTATGGTTGCAGCTTGTATTCCGGAAGCTGCGGCCTTTTTATTTGCCTCTAAACAAAGGAAAGGAGTTTTCTTTAACATGAAAAACACTAAAAAACTGCTGGCCGTGCTGCTTGCGGCCATGATGTGCATTGCCTTTGCGGCGTGCCAGAACACCGATAACGGCGACGTGACGCCCCCTGCGGACACCACCGCGCCCGAAACCACCGCACCCGTTGCGGACACCGCAGCGCCCGAACAGAGCGCCGACCCTGAACCCGCAGGTATTACCGTAACGGACATGATGGGCCGCGAGGTAACGCTTGATGCACCGGCGAGCAAGGTAGTCGCTCTTAGTGCGGGCGAATGCGAAATCGTCTACGCCCTTGGCGCGGGCGAGCTGGTAGTGGGCCGCGGCGAATACTGCGACTATCCTGCCGAGGTGTTCGACGTTGCATCCGTCAAGTCCGGCTCCGAAACGAATATAGAGGAAATTGTTGCCCTTGAGCCGGATGTGCTTATAACCAGCGCAATGGATCAGGACCAGGACGTTATAGCCAAAATAGAGGAAGCGGGCATAAAGGTAGTTGAATGCTACGCACAGGATATAGAAGGCGTGTATACTTCAATAGACCTTATAGGCAAGGTGATAGGCCGCAACAGCGAAGCGGAAAGCCTTATTGCACAGATGAAGGAAGGCTTTGAGCAGATTGCCGCCAACAAGGTGGAAGGCGAAAAGACCGTTTACTTTGAAGTTTCTCCGCTCCAGTGGGGACTTTGGACTGCGGGCAAGAACACCTTTATGGATGAGATAGCCACCATGATGGGCCTTACCAACTGCTTCAGCGATGTTGAAGGCTGGGGCGAGATTTCTCAGGAGCAGGTAATTGAGCGCAACCCGGACTACATAGTGACCATATCCATGTATTATGGCGAAGGCCCGACACCCGTTGAGGAGATACTCGGCCGTGAAGGCTGGGGCGAGCTGACCGCCGTTAAGAACAATGCGGTGCTCAACCTTGCCAACAATGAACTCAGCCGTCCCGCACCCAGGCTGCTTGACGGCGCAAAGGCACTTTATGATTTTGTGACCGCCGAATAAGCGGCATATACTGCTAAATACTGCTCCCGCGGCGAAAGCTGCTGCGGGAGCGGCTTTTTATTGGGAATAATCGGATATTGATGGTATAATACGCTTATGAACGGAACGCAGGAAGGCTTCAGGGCATATGAATACATATTATTTGCGGCGGCAGCCATATTGACCGCCGTTATATGCGTATGCTTGGGCAGCGTGAACGTGCCGCTTAAAAGCACGGCGGAGATATTTCGCCGCGCGATACTGGGGCTGGACATGCCAAAGGAGCTGCCCGCGTCAATAATACTTACCGTGCGGCTGCCGCGCGTGCTGTGCGTTGCGCTCACGGGCGCGTCGCTTTCGCTTTGCGGCGCGGCAATGCAGGGCCTTTTGAAAAACCCGCTTGCCGATGGCTCTACGCTCGGCGTGTCCTCCGGCGCAAGCCTCGGCGCGGTTATTGCCATTGCGTTTGGCATATCGTTCCCTTCGCTCCCGTTCGCCGGCACGATGGTTATGGCAATACTGTTTGCGTTCATATCGCTTTTGATAATTCTTGGCCTTGCATACAGGCTTGATTTTTCACTTTCAACAAATACAATAATACTTATAGGCGTTATATATTCAATGTTTGTATCCAGCGCCATGAGCGTTATAATCACGTTTGCGTCAAATAAACTCAAGCAGATAACGTTTTGGACTATGGGCAGCCTTAACGGTTCAAAATACGCAAACGCGCTTGCGCTTGCGGCGGCGTTCGCAATATTCGGCGGAATTCTTTTTATAAAGGCAAGGGAGCTGAATGCGTTCGCCGTGGGGGAGAATAATGCGCGAAACATTGGCGTGGACGTAAAAAGGACAAAGCTGACGGTGCTCATATGCGTATCCGCGCTGATAGGCGTATGCGTGTCAATAGGCGGAACGATAGCGTTCGTGGGCCTTGTTACGCCGCACGCGGCGCGCTTCATAGCGGGGCCGAACCACAGGCGGCTGCTTAGCGCAAGCGCGTTTGCGGGGGCGATATTCCTTATGCTGTGCGATCTTGCCGCGCGCACGCTGTTAAGCCCATTGGAGCTGCCGATAGGCGTTGTAACAAGCCTTATAGGCGCGGTTGCGTTTATAATAATATTCTATCGCGCAAGGGGGAAAAGCGGACGTGCTTGAGGTAAAGTCGCTCTCGGTGCGCTGCGGCGCGCTGGACATAGTTAAGGGCGTATCCTTTGCCGTGAACGACGGCGAATGGCTTATGATAGCCGGCCCCAACGGCGCGGGAAAGTCCACCATAATAAACGCCGTTACAGGCGGCGTTGCATACACGGGGCAGATACTTTTGAACGGGCAGGATATACGCAAAAAGAAGCCTGTTGAATTGGCAAAGAACATAGGCGTGCTCACGCAGAACCATTACGTTGGGTATTCGTTCAGCGTGGAGGAGGTTGTACGCCTTGGCAGATACGCCTATTCGCCGGGAGTGCTTGCAAGGCGCTGCGATGACGATGAGCGCATGGTTGAACTTGCTCTTGAAAAAACGGGCATGGCGGCGCAGCGCAGGCAATCCGTGCTCACGCTTTCCGGCGGGGAGCTGCAAAGGACGTTCCTTGCGCAGGTGTTTGCGCAGGATCCGAAGTATCTGCTGCTTGATGAGCCCACGAACCACCTTGATTTGATATATCAGCGGCAGGTATTTGCGCTGATAAAAGAATGGCTCGCGCAGGGGGACAGGGCGGTTATAAGCGTTGTACACGATCTTTCCCTTGCGAAAAAATACGGCACACGCGCGCTGCTGCTCGACCATGGCTGCATGGCGGCGATAGGCGATACGAATACGGCGTTGAACCGCGATACGCTTGAAAAGGTGTACGGTATGGATGTTTACGCATACATGAAGGAGATGCTTTCCCAATGGCAGTAGATTATAAGCAATACATAAACGGACTCAATTCAGCCATACCGGATGCGGACATGAACGCGGCGGCATTGGCAAAGCAGCGCTGGGACAGCATTGCAAAGCCGCTGGGCAGCCTTGGTAAGCTGGAAGAAATGGTGATAAAAACGGCGGCGCTTACGGGCGGCGCAAACGTGGACATATCGCGGCGCTGCGTTGCAATGTTCTGCGCGGATAACGGCGTGGTGGCGGAAGGGGTCACGCAAACCGGCAGCGAGGTAACGGCAATAGTTGCCGCGAACGCCGCGCACGGCAAAAGCACAGTGTGCGCAATGGCGCGCACCGTTGGCGCGGAGGTGTATCCGGTTGACGTGGGCATGCTTACGCGAGCGGACGGCGTTGCGGACAGGCACGTTGCGGACGGAACAATGAATTTTACCCTTGGCCCGGCAATGACGCCGGAGCAGGCTATGCGGGCAATACAGGCGGGAATAGATACCGTAAGGGAGCTGAAAGAGAAGGGCTATAAGCTGATAGTTACGGGCGAAATGGGCATAGGCAACACCACAACCGCATCCGCCGTGGCGGCTGTGCTTACGGCTACGCCGATTGATGAAGCCGTTGGCCGCGGCGCGGGGCTCAGCGACGCCGGGCTTATGCGAAAGCGCAGCGCAATAGCGCGCGGTATTGCAGTGAACAAGCCGGATAAGGCCGATGCGTTCGATGTACTCGGCAAGCTTGGCGGGTTCGATATGGCGGCGATGGCGGGCGCGTTCATAGGCGGCGCGCTTTACAGGGTGCCTACGGTAATAGACGGGTTCATAAGCAGCGTGGCTGCGCTTATAGCCGCACGCCTTTGCCCAAGGTGCAGCATTGCAATGCTGCCCAGCCACGCTTCGGCTGAGCCCGCGGCAAAGCGCATTATGAACGAACTTGGCCTTGAGCCGCCGCTTTATGCCGATATGCGCCTTGGCGAGGGCACGGGCGGCGTGTGCATAATTCCGCTTATGGATATGGCGCTCAGCGTATATAACACCATGGCTACGTTTGAGGACATAAACGTGGATGCATATACCCCGCAGGGAGGAGAAATAAAGTGATAACGCTTATGACGGGCGGCTCGGCCTGCGGCAAAAGCTCATATGCGGAAAGCCTTGCCGTGCGGCTGAACGGGCCGCGGTACTATCTTGCCGCAATGCAGCCATATGGCGAGGGCGGGGCGGAAAAGATAGCCAGGCACAGGAAGATGCGCCGCGGCAAAGGCTTTGAAACGATAGAGCGCTACCGTGACTATGCTTCACTTGCGCTTGAAAACAAGGGCGGCACGGCGCTGCTTGAATGCATATGCAACCTTACCGCCAACGAAATGTTTGACGATGCGGGCAAGGTGAGCGATCCTTACGCGCGCGTGATAAGCGGCGTGGAGCACGTTGCGGCGCAATGCAGTAATCTTATAGTGATAACTAACGACGTTGGCAGCGACGCCGGAATATATTCCGATGAAACAATGCGCTATGTGCGCGCGTTGGGGCGGATAAATATTGCTTTGGCGCAAATGGCGGACAATGTTTATGAATTGGTTGCGGGCATACCGATAGTGCTGAAGGGGAAGCTGATATGAATGCGTTAAGATCAATAGCCATGGCTTTTGCAATGTTTTCGCGCATACCCATGCCGCGCATTGAATGGAAAAAGGAAAATATGCGCTATATGCTCTGCGCGCTGCCGCTTGTAGGGGCGGCGATAGGGCTGGCGCTTACGCTGTGGGTATGGGTATGCCTGCGGCTTAAAATAGGGCAAACGCTTTTTGCGGCGGGCATTGCGCTCATGCCGCTGCTCCTTTCCGGCGGGATACATATGGATGGCTTTTGCGACACTGCGGACGCATTGAGCAGCCATCAACCGGCGGAGCGCAAAAGGGAAATACTGAAGGATTCCCACGCGGGGGCGTTTGCTGTTATAAGCTTCGGCATGTATATGCTTGGGTACTTTGCGCTTTCAAGCGAGCTTGAGCTATGCTATAATACCGCGCTGATAATGGGGCTTATGCATATGATAAGCCGCGCCGTGGGCGCGCTTATGAGCACGCTTACCGTATCCGCACACGAAGGACTGCTAAGTGCCTTTACCTCTGCCGGGGCTAAGGGAGCGGTATGGATACTGCTTTGCATATTCGCGCTGTGCGCGGCGGGAGTTATCCTTATCGCGGGCATTGGCGGCGCGGCGATGGTGATTGCCGCAATAATGGCGTTCTTTGCGTTCAGACGCATGGCGATAAAGCAGTTCGGCGGCATGAGCGGCGACCTTGCGGGCTTTTCCATACAGATGAGCGAGCTTATAATGCTGACGGCATATGTTTTTGTTTCAAGGGCGGTAAATATATGATATTGATAATTGGGGCCGAAGCGAGCGGAAAACGCGAATTTGCAAAAAGCCTTGGCTATACGGAAGATGATTTCACCACCGATCCGTTTGACGGCAAAAGGGTGGTGTACAGCGTGCAGAGCATTCTTTTTGCCGACCATACGCGCACGCAGGAGCTATATGATGCGCTTGCGGATAAGGAGGTTGTTATCTGCAACGAGGTCGGCAGCGGCGTAATACCCGTTGAACGCAATGTGCGCCTCGGGCGGGAGGCGGCCGGCAGGCTTTGCGTTCTGCTTGCCCAAAAGGCCGAGGCCGTGGTGCGCATGGTGTGCGGCATACCGACTATAATAAAGGGACAAATATGAGGGTATATCTTATAAGGCACGCCAAAACCGTTGGCAATGCGCTCAATCGTTACATTGGCCGCACGGATTCGCCATTGTGTGAAGAAGGCATAGCGTCCGCCAAAGCGGCCGGAGGGGACAGCGCGCTTAAAAGCGTTATAGTCACCCCGCTGATGCGGACGCAGCAGACCGCGCGCATACTTTTCCCGAACGCTAAGCAGCACATTGTAAGCGGCCTTAGCGAGATGGACTTTGGCGATTTTGAGGACAGAAGTGCGGACGATATGGTGAACGACGCCGCCTACCGCGCATGGGTAGACGGCGGCTGCATGAGCCGCTGTCCGAACGGAGAGAGCATAGCATCCTTTACCGAAAGAATACTCGCTTCCTTTTGGCAATGCGTGCGCGCCGCGGAAAGCGCGGGCGAAAGCAGACTGGTATTCGTTGTGCACGGCGGGGTGATAATGGCTCTCCTCAGCGCGGCAGGCAGGCCTAAAAAAGGCTTTTACGACTGGTATTTGCCAAATTGCGCCTGTGTGCAGGCCGATACGGCGACAGACAGCGCGACGGGCGAAGCATATCTTGAAAATATTTCCGTGAAGGGGAAGGTTGAAATTTGACGCTTAATCTGGTCAATATAGTATCCAATCTGCCCATGCTTGCGCCGCTCGGCGGCAGGGATGGGCTTTATGATTATATCCATAATGATTGCCTCTGCGACGGGGCGGAGGTAATATCCTGCCCGCCATACGGCACGGATATAGTAAAGGGCAGCGCGGTGGGCTACCACCTTATGTTTTATCCCAACTGGATAGATTTCTATAACGGCAATACGGAATATCTGAATAAGCATTTCGGCAGCGAAAAAACATGGCGGGAATATTACTGCTGCGCTGATGCGGCGGGATTCGAGCGGCAGATAATCGAGGACATGGACCGCGCGGAAGCCTTGGGCGCGAAGTATGCGGTTTTTCATTGCGCGGATATATCAAATGAGGAAGTGCTGGGCAATTACGCGCTGCATACTAACGATGAAATAATTCGTGCAACGGCTTCACTTATAAATCGAGTTATGCGCGGCAGGAAGTATAGCTTCACGCTGCTTTTTGAAAACCTTTTCGTGCCGGGCATGACGCTTATAAACAGCGCGGAAACGGAGCTGATGCTCAGCCTTGTTGAATACGAAAACAAGGGTATAATGCTGGACACGGGGCATCTTATGGCCGCGCTAAGGCTGAACGGGCTGCTTACAGTCCAAAAAGAGGAGGGGGCCGCAGACGCCATATTAAATGTCATCGCGGCCCATTGGAGGGTAAAAAAACACATACTGGGCATTCATCTGCATAAATGCAGCCTGAATATGCCCATTGAGGAGTACACAAAGGTTATTGCGCCGGCCGAAAGCTTTGATGAGTGCAGCGCGCAAAGCTACGCGCGCATAATGGCGCTGGATACTCATTCCCCGCTTGAAACGGACGCAATGCGCCGCGTTATAGACGCGATAGCCCCGCGCTACATTGTGCATGAGCTGAGCGCGCGCACGCCCGCGGAGAAGGCCGAAGCCGTAAGAATGCAGCTTAAATCGCTTCGCGGCTGCTGCCCATGAAAAACAGCGCCAGCGCGCCGGGGCCAACGTGCGCCCCGGTTACGGGTTCGTAGCACATGGTCATTATCTGCTTGGGCGGATTTTTGACCCTTATCATTTCCGCAAGTGCTGCCGCATCATCAGAACAGTCCGCATGGGCTATACCGACGATTTGATCGGCGGCGTTTTCTACAAGCTCATCATACTTTGCGGCAATGGCCTTGAGTGCGTTCTTTTTGCCGCGCACTTTTTGAAAACAAACTATTTTGCCTTCGCCGTCGCCCTTCAAAAGGGGCTTTATGTTCAGCACGCTGCCTATCATGGCGGCTATGTTGGACAGCCTGCCCGTACGGCGCAGATGCATAATATCATCCACTGTGAATACTTGGCACATTTTGTGCCGCGTATTGATTATTTCCCGCGCAATTTCTTCCATATCGGCGCCTTCGCGCATCATTTCGCCCGCGCGTATAACAAAAAGCCCTTCGCCAAGGGATGCGCCGAGCGTATCCACGGTTATTATCTTTCTTTCGGGATATTGCTCCCTGAGTTCGCTGGCAGCGGTCTCGGCAGAGGAATATGATCCGCTTATGCCGGAGGACATGCCTATGAACAGTATATCAAGCCCCTGCTTGAGCACGGGCTCCATATATTCAATATAGCGCTGCGGCGGCACCTGAGACGTTGAAGCCTTTGCGCCGGAGCGTATGGCGTCGTAATACGCTTTGCCGTCGAACGCGGCAATGTCCATGCAGGTGCGCTCATCTCCGTTAAGGTAATAATTGAACGGTATAACGCCTATATCGTAAGCCGAAATCACATCCGGTTCCAAATTGGCCGAAGTATCGGTCATAAGCTTAAACAAAATACACACCTCCGTACGACCTTGTGAACAATATTAGATTAGCACGAGTGCTACGATATGTCAAGGGCGGCAATGTGACAGTTCGTTTGCATTTTGGCGTAAGATGTGATATATTCTGTCATAACATAAAATAATCAGGAGGTGGAGTTGCTTTGGCATATGATAAGCAGCTTGTTGCGGGCAAGCTGAGAAGATGGGAAAAATATCTTAACCGCTTCCGTTTGCCGCAATGGGATGATATACCGGACTTTGGATTATATATGGAGCAGGTGATAGTCCTGCTGAAAAAGTATTTGGATTATCTGCCGCCGGAATTGAAGGAGGAGCAGATAATAACCGCAGCCGCAATAAACAATTACGTCCGCACGAAGGTAATGCCCGGGCCGAACAAAAAGAAGTATTACAGAATACATATTGCGTACCTTATAATAATCTGCTCATTGAAGCAGAACCTTAGCCTTGCAATGCTGCAAAAGATAATCCCGATGGGCATAAACGAGGACGAGGTGAAGGAAATATACGAATCCTTTGCCAAGCGGCATAATTTGGCCGCGCAGTATTTCGTGGAGCAGGTTCGCCTTGCCGCGGCAAGCATACTGGATCACGATGAAAAGAGCGAGCTGGACGCGAAGGACCCGAACGACATGATAACATTCGCAGCGGTGATAAGCTGCTTTTCGCGCCTGCTTGCGGAAAAGCTGCTGCTGCTTGACGGTAAAACGATTGAGAATGGCGGAAGTATAGAAATAGTGGAGTGATAAAATGGGCGAAATAATCATAAGTACGGCAAAAATGGAAGATGCCGAGGAGCTGAACCGCATTGAATGCGCGGCGTTCCCAAGCGCCGAAGCCGCAAGTCTTGAATCCTATAAATACAGGATAACAAACATAAACGACTGGTTTTTGAAGGCGGAGGAGGACGGCAAAATAGTCGGCCTTATCTGCTGCCGACCCGTAGCTATAGAGGGCGTGACGGACGATATGTATGAACCGGAGCCTGTGGCGGACGGCAAGGTGATATGCATACTGAGCGTAGCCACGGAGCCGAACCTTCAGCGGCGCGGCATAGCGGCAAAGCTTATAGAAGCGCTGATAGCCAAGGCGAAGGAGCGCGGCATGGACGCGGTTTCGCTTGCCTGCAAGGATAAGCTGGTGCATTATTATGCCAAGTTCGGCTTTGTGCTAAACGGCATTTCCGCATCCGAACACGGCGGCGTGCAATGGAACGACATGATATTGAGATTTTAAGTATATCAGAGTAAATAAAAAAGGCAGCGTGTGCTGCCTTTTTGTGCCTTTATTCGAAGAATGCAACGGCCCTTATCGGCGCGCCGTCTGCATTTTCCCATTTCAGCGGCAATGCGAAGAACCAAAATGGCTCACTTCCGCATTTGTCCAGATTGGTCAGGTTCTCTATGTTGACTATCTCGTGCTCTGCAAACAGCTTTTTGTGCCGCGGCAGATCTGCGTCCGGTATGGGGTCCACGCCTATAACATCGAACCCAATGCCCTTTTTGTTCATGGCGAGTATAAAGTCTATAACCTCGTCGTCTATGCAGGGATAGTCGCCGTAATATTCCTCCGTGCCCCAGCGCGCGTCCCAGCCAAGGTTGAACAGCAGATAGTCCGCCTTTTCCGCATCGGCGCGGCGCGGGGCTATTTCCTGCATGGTTATGGCCTCGCCCTCTTTAATATGGCGGCAGTCTATAACTACCGCGCGGCCCACGAATTGGCTCACGGGGAAGGCGTCCAGCGTTGTACGCCCGGCAAAAAGGTGCGCCGGCGGGTCAACATGCGTTCCGGTATGGGAATACATGCTGAGCAGCGTTTCCTTAAAGCCGTCCTTTTCGTATGAATTGGCGGGGGTCAGCCTGGGCTGCTCCGTGCCCGGGTAAACCGGCATTGTTTCGGATATGGTATGCGTAAGGTCTATTACTTTCATATCGCGCGCCTTTGACTTACGCCATCAGCTCCTCCATTTCGTCTATCAGCTCGCCGAAAAGCTTCAGCGCTTCGTTCACGGGGGCGGCGGTGGTCATGTCCACACCGGCCAGCTTCAGTATGCTTATGGGATCCATGCTGCCGCCGGCGGAAAGGAACTTCTTGTAATCGGCAACGGCGGTTTCGCCTTCGGTAAGTATGCGGTTGGCTATTGCGCAGGCGGCGGAGAAGCCGGTGGCATACTGGAACACATAGAAGTTATAGAAGAAGTGCGGAATGCGCGCCCATTCTTCGGCAATTTCCTTGTCCACGGTTATGCCGTTGCCAAAGTAGAACTTGTTCAACTCGTAATACTTATCGCAAAGCGCATCGGCCGTGAGCGCCGCGCCGGATTCGGCAAGCCGGCTCATGAAAAGCTCAAACTCGGCAAACATGGTCTGGCGATATACCGTGCCGCGGAAGCTTTCAAGGAAGTGGTTTATAAGATATGCGCGCTCGCGCTTATCGGTGGTGTTGTTGAGCAGGTATTTGACCAGCAGCACCTCGTTGCAGGTGGAGGCGACTTCTGCCACGAATATAACATAATGCGCGTTGCAGGGCGGCTGATGCTTTATGGAATGATAGGAATGCAGCGCGTGGCCCATTTCGTGCGCAATGGTGAACATGCTGTCCAGCGTGTCCTGCTGATTGAGCAGAACATACGGATGCGGATCACCGCCGGAGGAATATGCGCCGCCGCGCTTGCCTTCGTTTTCGTAAACGTCTATCCAGCGGTTGCTGAAGCCCTCCTTCAATATGTCCAGATAATCCTGACCGAGCGGGGCGAGGGCCTTGAGTATTATTTCCTTGGCCTCTTCATAGGGTATCTTCTTGGTAGCGTCGCTCACTATGGGCGTATAAAGGTCATACATATGCAGTTCGTCAACGCCCATAAGCTTTTTGCGCAGGTTGACGTATTTATGCAGATGCTCTATGTTGTTATGCACGGCCTCTATCAGGTTATGGTAAACCTGCACGGGCACTTCGGTTTCATCAAGCGCGGCCTCCAGCGTGGAATCATAGTGCCTTGCCTGCGCATTGAATATAAGGGTTTTCATCTGCGCGTCAAGGAACGCGGCGGTTGTGTGCTTGAACGATGCAAACGTATGATACAGCGATTCAAACGCGGCCTTTCGCACGTTCACATCCTCGTTTTCCATAAGGGGGATGAAGGAACCCTGCGTTACCTGCAGCGCGTTGCCCTCGGCATCGTGAATATCGGGGAAGCGGATGTCCGCATTGCGGAAGGCTGAACCTATTTCGCCGGGGGCATTGCTCATCTGCCCGGCAAGGGCCATTATGCGCTCTTCGGCATCGCTTAGGGTATGCGCCTTCATGCGGCGTATGCGGCTGAGCAGGCGCTCGTATTCTTTAAGCTCCGGTTTCTGCTGCATAAAGCCATCAAGCTTTGCATCGTCTATGGCTATTATTTCGGGGGTAACGAAGGCATATGCGCTTTCGTTTGCCACAAGGTAGCTCATCAGCTTGCCCTTCATGGCGTTATAGAAGCTGTTGGCGGTGTCTTCGTCGGACTTACGCATGGCGTAGTTTGCAAGGCGGCCTATTTTCAAATTGGCCTCGTCGCGCGCCTTCAGGAAGCCGTAAAGCGTGTCCGCGCTTTCGCCCAGCCTGCCCTTATAGGTTTCGGCCATGGGGATGTATTTCTTCGCGTCCTCAAGCGCCTTTTCCCAAAGCTCGTCCGTTGCAAAAAGGTCTTCCGTTGCCCAAGTGTATTGCTTGTCTACCTCGCTGCGCTTGGGTATTTTTTTCTGTGCTGCCATTTGCATATATCTCCTTTTCTTTTTATTCAGAAGCTTGTTAAGGCTATTGTACCATGTTTTTAATTTATAAGCACCTGTTTTGAAATAATATATTGACAACTATATCGGATGCCGATATAATACATATATCGACAGCCGATATAACGGCAAACGATAATAAGGAGGTCAAATGAACGAATCGATAGCGCTTACGGAGGCAGTCTATTATATTCTGCTTTCGCTTTGCTCCCCGCTGCATGGCTACGGAATAATGCAAAGGGTTGATGAAATGTCCGCGGGGCGGGTAAAGCTTGCGGCAGGCACGCTTTACGGCGCGCTGAATACATTAAAGGAGCGCGGCTGGATAACGCTTGAAAGCGGCACGGATGGGCGCAGGAAGGATTATGCCATAGCCGAAAAAGGCAGACAGGTGCTAATGGCGGAGTTGGCGCGGCTTAAAGAACTTGTACAAAACGGGGAAAAAGTGTTGGAGGGTAAATGATTATGGAAACCAAAACGGGTACATAAATCTGCTGTGCGCGGTGGTTATGGCATACGGTCTCGGCCGCGTGCACGGCAAGAAGGAAGCGCTTGAACGCGAAAGGAGAATAAGAGAATAAACGGATTCACAAATCCGTTGCGAAATGGTATGCTTATACAATGAGGGCATATCATTTTTTCGGTATGCGCGCATAAAATAAAAATTTCGCGGCATGCAACTTTTTTTGCAGGCTTCGCGTTATATGAACAGGAGGGATGATAATGGCGCGATGGGAATTCGAAGCCATTTATAAAGCCTTTTCCCGCATGGTATATTGGGCCGCTTACGGCGTGACCAAAAGCGAAAGCGACGCAGGCGACGTTACGCAGGAAACGTTCATCCGCGCGCTTAAATACGCGGATAAACTGAAGGATATGGAGGAAGCGCAGATAAAGGCATGGCTTTACAGGGTGTGCATAAATCTGTGCATGGACAATAAACGCAAGCTGAAGCGCGAACAGCTCAGCGACGAACTGCCGGAGACCGCCGTTGAGAATGAGGCGGAGCTGCCGGAGGTTTCCGCCGTGAACGCTGAGCAGCGGCGCATGATAAGGCAGGCGGTTGAGGATTTGCCCGATATTTACCGCGAAACGGTTATGCTGCATTATTTCTCCGGGCTTCAATATGGCGATATTGCCGCCATGCAGGGCGTGAGCGAAGGGACGGTAAAATCCCGCATGGCGCGCGCAAAGGCGAAGCTTGCAAAGGCATTGGAAAGGAGGTGACGGGCATGGATAACAATTTGAATATGACAGGGCAGGACAGGCTGGACGCTCTGCTTTTTGACATTGCTGATGAAGAGGACATGAAGGTTGATTATGCCGCCATGCTCGACACCGTATATAAAAAGGCGGCAGCACGCAAAAAACGCACCGCGTTCGTTAAATACGGCTCTATGGCAGCCGCGGCGGCAATCGCATTGGCAGTTGGCGGGCTGTGGTTTGCAATGAATGGCACGGCGGCTAATACGAACGAAGCCGCACCGCAGGCGCCGGAGTTTATGTGCGGCGTGGACAGCGGCACGGCGGATTGCAGCGGCCTGGAAGCGGCGTTCCCCATGGATGCGCCGAAGCCTGCTGCGACTGATGCGCCGGCTGAGGGTGCAGGCGATATGAGCGACACGGCTGCGGACGGCGACGGGGAGCTGCGCAGCACGGTTATGGCGCCGGGACTTGCCGATGAATGCGGACTGCGCTGGATTGCCAAGGACATTACGCTGCCGGATATAAATTTCGGAGCATATTATGATGTGACGAAGGATGACGCGGATGGCTTTGAGTGCATTGTATACGGCTGCACGCAGGCCGACGCCGAAGGGTATATGGCGGAAATTGCCGCAATGTACGGCGCAAAGGCCGAAGATGGCGGCATGAGCATAACTATAGACGGCGGCATAACCGTGACGCTTGCGCTTGAAAGGGATGTACTCAACATATCCGCGCGCGGCTGAACAAAAATAATGCGAAAGAGACTCCGTACAGAGTCTCTTTTTTATTGACAAAAGCGGGGCGAAAGCTTAGACTTTCTATATATTATAGAATGGCTTGCCGTGGGCCTGTGTCCAAGGAGGAAAAATACCGTGGAAGCAAAGAAAAAGTTTTATATCACAACACCGATCTATTATCCCAGCGCGAAGCTGCATATAGGTCATGCGTACTGCACCGTGGCGACGGACGTTATCGCGCGGTATAAGCGGATGCAGGGCTATGACGTAATGTTCCTTACCGGAACCGATGAACATGGCCAAAAGATAGAGGAAAAAGCAAAGGCCGCAGGCGTTACGCCGCAGCAGTTTGTGGACAATATAGTGCTTGGCAAGGGCGGCGTGAAGGATCTTTGGAAGCTTATGAACATATCCAACGACCGTTTTATCCGCACTACGGACGATTATCACGTTGCCGCGATACAGAAGATATTCAAAAAGATGTATGAAAACGGCGACATTTATAAGGGAAAATATACCGGCAAATACTGCACGCCGTGCGAAAGCTTTTGGACGGAGAGCCAGCTTGTTGACGGCAAATGCCCGGACTGCGGCGGCGAAGTGAAGGACGCGGAGGAGGAAGCGTATTTCTTCCGCCTTTCAAAATATGCCGAGCCTGTAAGAAAGCTGCTGCTTGAAGGCAATTTCCTTGAACCCGCAAGCAGGGTAAACGAAATGGTGAAGAACTTTATAGACCCCGGCCTTGAGGATCTTTGCGTAAGCCGCACCAGCTTCACATGGGGCGTACCCGTGGATTTTGACCCGGGCCACGTTGTGTATGTTTGGGTGGATGCGCTGTTCAATTACTGCACCGCGCTCGGCTTCATGAACGATAAGTATCCCGATGCGGACTTTGAAGAATTCTGGCCGGCGGACGTGCATATGGTAGGCAAGGAGATAGTCCGTTTCCATTCAATAATTTGGCCCGCAATGCTCATGAGCATGAATATGCCCCTGCCCAAGAAGATATTCGGACACGGCTGGCTTCTGCTCGGCGGCGGCAAGATGAGCAAATCCAAGGGCAACGTTGTTGACCCGTATATACTTTCCGAACGCTTCGGCGTGGATGCGCTGCGCTTCTATCTCATGCGCGAATTCCCGCTCGGCAGCGACGGCAACTTCTCAAACGAATTGCTTATTTCCCGCATAAATTCGGAGCTTGCCAACGACCTTGGCAATCTTTTGAGCCGCTCAGTAGCAATGGTTGAAAAGTACTTCGGCGGCACAATACCCGAAAACCGTCAGCCAGACGCCATGGACGATGAGCTCATAGGCATGGTGAAAGGCCTTAGGGATAAATACGAACAGCTTATGGATAAGTTCGGCACGCAGGATGCCCTCAGCGAGGTGTTCCGTGTTATCTCCCGCGCCAATAAGTATATCGACGAGACTGCGCCATGGGTGCTGGCAAAGGATATGGAAGCCAACGGTGCAAGGCTTGCAGCCGTTATGTATAACCTTATCGAGACCCTCCGCGTGTGCCTCACCCTGCTCACCCCCTTCATGCCCGAAAGCGTGGAGAAGGGCTTTGCGCAGATAGGCGCCGCCAAGGAGGACACCACCTGGGAAGCCGCCGCCGAATGGGGCAGGCTGCATAACATTACCGTGCATAAGGGCGAAGCGCTCTTCCCCAGAATAGATATGAAGAAGGAACTGGAGGCGCTGGAAAAGCTGGAGCATCCTGAGGAAGCAAAGCCGGAGAAGAAGGAAGCCAAAGCCGAGGCCAAGCCCGAAAAGAAGGAAGCAAAGGCGGAAGAAAAGGCCGCGGACGAATACATAACCTTTGACGATTTTGAAAAGGTAAAGCTGCGCGTGGCGGTCGTCAAAAACTGCGAATTTGTGCCAAAGAGCGAAAAACTGCTCAAGTTCACGCTGGACATGGGCAACGGTGAGGAGCGCACCATACTTTCCGGCATCCGCAAGTGGTATCCCGATCCAGAGCAGCTGATAGGCAAGCGCGTTATCGCCTGCATAAACCTTAAGCCCCGCAAGATGGTCGGCATAATGAGCGAAGGTATGCTGCTCAGCGCGTTCACGCCCATGGCGGACGGCGGCGAGGAACTCAGGCTCCTCTCTACCGAGGATATTATGCCCGGCGGCAGCGAGGTAGGTTAATGGAGCTTGTTCCGCTGAAAAACGGAAAATGGCTTACCGTGCGGGCAGCCGAACCCGGCGATGCGGCTGCGTTCATGGCGTTTTCGCGGCTTGTGGGCGGGGAAACGGACAATCTTATGCTCGATTCCCGCGGCTTTTTCGGCACGGATGAGGAAAAGGCGGAATATTTGAGCGCCGCGCTTGCGGACAGGCGATATTGCATAATGCTTGCCACGATAGAGGGCGAGATGGTCGGTTTTTTCAGCATAGCCCCCATGGGCGATGGTAAGCTGCGCGGCAATGCGGGTTTCGGCATTGCGGTAAGGAAAAGCTGCTGGCGGCTCGGCATAGGCGCCATACTGACCGTTATTGCAATAGATTACGCAAAAGAAGCGGGCTACCATAAAATATGCCTTGACGTAAGGGCGGATAATGAACGCGCCGTACGGCTGTATAAACGCTTTGGGTTCGCTCAATGCGGCCTGCGCAGGGAGCAGCTGTTTATAAACGGCGAATATTACGATGAAATGATGATGGAGCTTATGCTATGAGATTTTTTGATACTCATGCGCATTTGAACGACGAAAGCTTCGATACCGACAGGGCAGCGCTGATAGAGGGGCTGCCCTCTTGCGGTGCGGAGCTTATTATGGACGTTGCATGCGCGGCGGAGGATTTTGAAAAAACGCTTGAAATAACCGCGGAATACCCGTTTATATACGGCGCATACGGCATACATCCGCATTATGCGTCAGACCCCGGCGAAAACTGGGAGGCACGGCTCAGGCGCGCCCTTTGCGACAAAAAGGCCGCGTGTTTGGGCGAAATAGGGCTGGACTATCATTATGACCTTTCCGAAAAGGAGGACCAGAAAAAGCTCTTTGACTATCAGCTTAAGCTGGCGAAGGAACTTGGCTTTCCCGTGTCGCTGCACATAAGGGAAGCATTCGGAGACGCCATGGAAATACTCCGCACGAACAAAGACGGCCTCCGCGGCGTTATGCATTGCTTCAGCGGCAGCGTGGAAACCGCGCGGGAATGCCTTGATCTGGGGCTGTACATAGCCCTTGGCGGGGCTGTAACGTTCAAGAATGCCGTTAAGCCCATTGAGGTTGCAAAATATGTTCCGGCGGACAGGCTGCTGCTTGAAACGGACTGCCCGTATATGACGCCCGTGCCGCACCGCGGCAAGCGGAACGATCCTTCCTTCGTGCCGATAATTGCCCAATGCATTGCCGATACACGTGGAGAGGACGCGGACGCGCTTGCAAAAAACTGCCTTGAAAACGGCAAAAGGCTTTTCGGCATATCATAAAACGGAAATTCGGCAAATAAACATATCCCATGATGGGATTGTTTAACATGATAAGAAGGTTTTATCCTTCAAACAAAACGCTTATGCGCATGGGCGCGACGGTATGCCTTGCGGCAGTTGCCGCGCTGGCAATAGGCGGGCATGGCACGGCCGAACCCGCGGCGGCAATAGTGAACGAAAACGGGCCGATGATAGCCCTTACATTTGACGATGGGCCGTACCCAAAGGTCACGGGGCATATACTGGACGTGCTGGAGAAAAACGGCGTGTGCGCAACGTTTTTCGTGCTGGGCAGCAGGATAGAAGGGCATGAGGACATGCTGACAAGGATGGATGAGCTGGGCTGCGAAATAGGCAACCATTCCTTCAGCCATGCCGACCTTACGCGGCTTAGTAAGGCGGACTGCCAAAGGGAGCTTAGCGATACGGATGCGGAGATACGCCGCGTTACCGGGCACGAAGCAAGCGTTGTGCGGCCGCCGTATGGGTATTATAATAAGACCGTGATGAGTGCCGCTGAAAGGCCGCTGATACTTTGGACGGTGGATACGAACGACTGGCGCGGAAAAGCGCCGGGCGAGATAGCCGATTATGTTATTCAGCAGGCCAAGGAGGGCAGCGTGATACTGATGCACGATCAGCAGACGCAGACGGCGGACGCGATGGAGATGATAATTCCCACGCTTATAGAGGAAGGCTTCCGCTTCGTTACCGTATCGGAGCTGATAAGGCTCACGGGCGGGCAATGCAAGGGCGTGATGCTGCCGGAATAGGCGCAGGCGAATATAGATTTTTTACCGAAGAGGAGATGTAAAAATGGCACAGGTTACCATGGAACAGGCCGAAAGGCTTATCAAGGCGAACGTTACGGAGCAGCATCTTTTTACCCATGCGCGCGCGGTGAGCGCGGCCATGGGCGCAATGGCGGAGCACTTTGGCGAAGATAAGGCGCATTGGGAGGCCGTGGGCTATCTTCACGATGTTGATTACGAAAAGTTTCCCGAAGAGCATCTTGCGCACACGCGGGAACTGCTTAGCGGCGAGGATATAGACGAAAGCGATATTCGCGCCATACTTTCCCACGGATACGGCATCTGCACCGATGTTGAACCGCAGACGGATATGGAAAAGAGCCTTTTCACGGTGGACGAGCTTACTGGTATAGTCCAGGCGGCATCGCTCATGCGGCCCACGGGTATAACCGATTTGGAAGTGAAGAGCCTTAAAAAGAAATATAAGGACAAGAAGTTTGCCGCCAAATGCAGCCGCGAGGTGATTGACAAGGGCTGCGCAATGCTCGGCATGCCTATAGAGGACGTTATGGCGATAGTCATAAAAGGCATGCAGGCATATGCCGATGAACTTGGAATAGGCAGCAGGGAGTAAAATAAAAAGGGGCTTTCAAAGCCCCTCTTTCATTTCGCCTTAATTATGCGTTGAAGCCCATTGCGGCATATACCTTTTTGACTGTCTTTGCCGCCGCTTCGCCCGCGCGCAGCGCGCCGTCATGCATTATTTCATGCAGATAATCCTTGTTGCCCATCAACCTGGCATACTCGGTCTGTATGGGGGCAAGGCCTTCTATTATAGCGTCCGCGGTTTCGTTCTTGAGCGCGCCGTAATTCTGCCCAGCAAAATGCTCCTCGGCTTCCTGCATGGTTTTGCCGGTGAAGCTTGTGTATATCGCCAGCAGATTGGATACGCCCGCTTTGTTGGCAAGGTCGTACTTAACTATGCCGTCGCAGTCCGTAACTGCCTTGCGCAGCTTTTTGCGTATAACGTCCTGCGTGTCTATGATGGATACGAAGCCGTTTGGGTTGGGGTCGGACTTGCTCATCTTCTGCGCAGGGTTCTGCAGGCTCATTACGCGCGCGCCGAACTTGGGCGTGTATCCTTCGGGAATGGTGAATATGTCGCCATGGTTGCGGTTGAAGCGTATGGCAATATCGCGGCAGATCTCAATGTGCTGCCGCTGATCCTCGCCAACCGGGACTATGTCGCTTTGATAAAGCAGTATATCCGCCGCCATAAGCACCGGATACGTAAAAAGCCCGGCGTTTATATTGTCCGCATGCTTTGCGCTCTTGTCCTTAAACTGAGTCATGCGGTTAAGCTCGCCCATATACGTTGCGCAGTTGAGCACCCAGCTCAGCTCGCAATGCTCCTTAACGTCCGACTGTATGAATATAACGCTTTCCTTGGGATCCACGCCGCAGGCAAGCAGCAGCGCAGTAAGCGAAAGGGTGTTTTCCCTAAGTACGTCAGGATCCTGCTTAACGGTTATTGCATGAAGGTTGGCTACGCAGTAATAGCAGAGCCTGCCTTCTCCCTGAAGCAGCGGCCAATTGCGCAGCGCGCCCACATAATTGCCTATCGTGGGTATGCCGGAAGGCTGAATACCGCTCAATACTATTTTCTTTCCGTTTTCCATAGCCTTGTTCTCCTTCGTTAACGGTAAAATCAATAAAGTATATTATATCAGCTTGTTTTGCCTGTGGCAATGGCGGCTTCGAAATGGTACAATTATTATGGCAGAAAATTATGGAGGCTTACTATGGCTTATCAGGCGCTTTACAGAAAATATCGCCCGCAGCTGTTTGCGGATGTGCTGGGGCAGGAGCATATAACAACAACGTTGAAAAATCAGGTGGAAAGCGGCCGCGTGAGCCATGCATATGTGTTTTCCGGTTCACGCGGCACGGGCAAGACCACCACGGCGAAGATACTTGCCCGCGCGGTAAACTGTGCGCATCCCGTTAACGGCGAACCGTGCGGCGAATGCGAATACTGCCTTGCCGCGGCGGACAGCGCGGACATAATCGAGCTTGACGCGGCCAGCAACAACGGCGTGGACGACGTCCGCGCGATAATAGACAAGGCGCGCTTTACCCCGCTGAAGCTGAAGAAAAAGGTATATATAATCGACGAAGCGCATATGCTTTCACGTCCGGCGTTCAATGCGCTGCTTAAAACGCTGGAGGAGCCGCCGGAGCATGTGCTGTTCATATTGGCCACGACCGAGCCGCAAAGCATACCCGCAACAATACTTTCCCGCTGCCAGCGGTTCGATTTTCACCGCATAGGCGTGGAGGACATAATAAGCTGCGTGCGCAGCGCCGTTAACAAGGCGGGCGCGGAGATAGACGACGAGGGCCTGCTTGTTATAGCCCGCGCGGCGGAAGGCGGCATGAGGGATGCGCTGAGCATTGCGGATCAATGCATCGCCTTCTGCGGCAATAAGGTTAGCGCGCGCGATATTTACGGCGTGCTTGGCGGTATGGACTCATCCTTCCTGTTCACCACGGCGGACGCGCTTATAAACGGGGACGCCGCGCTTGCGGTAAGGAGCCTTGACAGCGTTATCGAGCAGGGGCGGGACATGGGCGTTTTTGCCGCGGACATGGCAAAGCATTTCCGCGCGCTGCTCATAGCAAAGCTGTGTGGCAGGAGCGAGGATATATTGAGCTGCACGCCAGATACCATGGCGCGCTACATAGAGCAGGCGTCCCGATGCGGGGAAACGCGGCTGAGGAGCGCAGTGGATGCGCTTATGGACGCGGTATCGGGAATGCGGTACCTTTCATTGCCGAGAGTGCGGCTGGAAAGCGCGTTTATACGCATAGCATCGCCCGATAAGGCGGCGAATACGGACGCAAACGGGCTGATAGAGCGGCTGGAGGCCATGGAAACAAAGCTGGCTGCAATTGAAAAGGGCGGCTTCACGATAGCCCAGCCTGCCGCACAGGTGAGCGTACCGGCAGCGGAGCAGACGCAGACGGCCGAACCGCGGCAGACCATTGCGCCCCAACAGGCGGAGACTGCGCCCGCAAAGCCGCAGCCCGAGGTCAAACTGCAGCAGTCCAACGCCAAGGCATTGTGGGAAACGGTGCGCAGGGCAATACAAATAAAGAACCCCACGCTTGCGGTGCTGGGCATGAAGTGCGAATGCCAAATAGAGGGCGACGCGCTGTTCGTCCGCTTCCCCAAGCGCACCATTGCGGATGCGTTCATGAAGCCTGAAATGCTGAAGGTTGCGCAGGACGCGCTGAGCGCGGCTTCAAACGGCATGAGCATACGCTTCGGCGCGGCGGAAATGAAGAACGAATCCGTGGCGGAAACGGCAAAGAAGGCTTTCGGCTCGATGATAGAGATAGTTGAGTGAGCATTGGAAATATGATATAATCATATTTCACGGTAAATAGAAATATATAACTTGAACGGAGGATAATTATGGCAAGGAACGGTTTTCCCGGAGGAATGGGCGGCGGAAATATGCAGCAGCTTATGCGCCAGGCGCAGAAGATGCAGCAGGACATGACCCGCATACAGCAGGATATAAGCGAGCGTGAGTTCACGGCAAGCGTTGGCGGCGGCGTGGTGAGCGCAACGGTGCTGGGCACCAAGGAGCTCAAGGCCATAACCATAGACCCTTCCTGCGTTGATCCTGACGACGTTGAAATGCTGCAGGATCTTATAATCAGCGCGGTGAATGAGGCCATGCGCAGCGCGGAGGAGACCATGAACAGCGAAATGAACAAGGTCACCGGGGGAATGAAGCTGGGCTTCTAAGGGCAAAAAAGAAGGGGCAATAGATGATAGAACCCATAAATACGCTGTGTGCGCAGCTTGCAAAGCTGCCCGGCGTGGGCGCAAAAAGCGCGCAAAGGCTTGCGTATTACATACTGGATATGAGCGAAGCTTCCGCGCGCGAGCTGGCCCAAAGCATTATAAACGCGAAGGAAAAGGTGCGCTATTGCCCGATTTGCGGCAACTATACGGACAGGGAACCCTGCGCCATATGCGCGGACGAAAAGCGCAGCGGCGAAGTGATATGCGTTGTGGAGGACCCCAGGGAGGTTTTTGCAATGGAAAAGCTCCGAGAATACCGCGGGCGTTACCATGTGCTGCACGGGGCCATATCCCCTACCGATGGCATAGGCCCCGGGGACATACGCATAAAGGAGCTTATAGAGCGCGTGGACGCGGGCGGCGTGAAGGAAGTTATCCTTGCCACCAATCCCGATGTTAAGGGAGAGGCCACGGCAAGCTATATTGCCCGCATACTGAAGCCGAAGGGCGTGCGCGTGACAAGAATCGCCCACGGCGTGCCGATAGGCGGCAGCCTTGAATACGTGGACGAAATGACGCTGCTTAAGGCCGTTGAGGGCAGAAGGGAGCTTTAGGTAAAATTTTTAATATAAAGTTTACTTTTTGCGCAACCTTTTGGGCACGAAAATAGTTTATTATATTAGAAAGGCAAAACCGCAGGGAAGGAGGCGCTGCAAGGACAATGGAAAAGATAAGGGCAAAGCACATAATTGTAATGCTGCTCGTACTTGCGGCCATGGCGGCGCTCTGCGCATGCAATGCGCAGCAGGCGGATGTTCCGCTGGCTTCCGAAGCGGAGATATACGAAATGCAGCGGCTTTACAGGAGCTCTTCCCTGGTGGTGGTTGCAAAGTGCCTGCGCACGCATACGGATGCATCGGGCAATGTATGCTGCGACGTGAGCGTTGAACGCACCGTTGCCGGCACGCTGGAGCATCTTGGCGAAACGCTGCATTGCCCGCTTGGCGGCATGAAGGAGGGAGAGGAATATCTCCTTTACCTTGCGCAGGGCGATGACGTTTACCAGAGCGAAGATATGGACAGCTTCAAAATAGTGGGCGACACGGCGTTCAGAATAAAGAACGACGTTGTGTATGTTTCCGGCTCCGTAATAGATATGTCCAGCATTGAAACGGCAATATCGCAGGCCGGCAGCATAATATCCGTGCAGAGCGAAAGCCTGTATTATAAAAGTATTGCGGCGCTGAGCGAAGGCAGCGACTATATTTTCATAGGCCGCGTTAAGGAAGCCCCGGCCATAAAGCCCATGGCCTTCCGCTCGCATGAAAACGGCGCAACGATAGAAAACGAACTGCCTGCGTCTTTGCTCACGGTTGAAGTTTACGGCTCCGTAAAGGGCTCGCTGAAATACGGCAGCGAGATACAGGTGGTATACTGCCCCACGATGGCGGAAGGCATGATCGATGCATCAACGCTCAAGCCCGCCGCGTGCGACCCTGCAAAGCTCCCCGTACCCGTTGAGGGGGACACTTATCTGTTCTTCCTTTCCAAAGGGCCGGACGAAAAGCAGGACTATTACTTTGGTGTGAACCCGCTGCAGCTTATGGCGCAGCTTGACGATAACGACTGCGTGAATGTGGACGGCGCCAACCGCGCGCTCAGCAGCTTCAGGTCGCTTGACGCGGTGGTAAGAAACATTAGGAAAGCGCTTAACGGTTAAAACAAAGAATGAGCATAATTGATATATTATTGCATATTGCGGCCGCAGTGCTGGGCTATGTTATAGGCTCGGTCAATGCGGCTGTAATTATTACCAAGTATATTTTGAAGAGCGACGTTAGGGAACGCGGCAGCAAAAACGCGGGCGCGGCCAACGTTACGCGCGTGTTCGGACCGGTTGCGGGCGGCTGCACGCTGCTGCTGGACATGGCAAAGGTTATGTTCATAATGTGGCTGGGCGGCGTTATTGCCGGCGAAACCGGCACGGCCACGGCGGCGATAGCCTGCCTTACGGGGCATTGCTTCCCCATATTCTTCGGCTTTAAGGGGGGCAAGGCCGTTGCGGTAACGGCGGGCATAGGGCTTTATATGGACTGGCGGCTGTTCCTTATCTGCATAGGAATATATTTACTGGCGTTCCTTATAAAGAAAACCGCGTCCATAGCTTCGCTTTCTGGCGTAACGTTCATGCCGATAACAATGCTTATACTTGGCAGATTCAGCGTAAGCCAGTACGTTGTGGCGATAGCGGCCGTTGCGTTCGTATGGATAATGCACTGGCCCAATCTTGTGCGCCTTGCGCATCACGAGGAAAAAGCATTCGCCGTGAAAAAAGCGGAGAATGCCGCAAAGACGGAAAAGTAAACGAAGCAAAAATTGGGGGCGGGCAGGATGCCGCTCCTTTTTGTTGCAAAAAGCGGGAATATGCGATATCATTTGTACGCTACAATATAAGCAAGGAGAATCGCACAGATGAAACCACGCATAGGTATGCTCATAAGGATGAAAAGCGGGGATAACCATTACGTTATCGGGCAGAGTGACATAAACGCAGTAAAGAACGCGGGCGGACTGCCCGTATTGATACCTGTTATGAACTCAACGGAGGATATACCCGAACAGGTAACGAATATAGATGCATTGTATATTCCCGGCGGGCCGGACATAAACACGCTGCTGTTCGGCGAAGAACCCATAATAGGCATGGGCGGCAGCCGCAGAAGCGACGATATATACGAAATGGAGATGATTCGTCAGGCTGCGGCAAAGAATCTGCCCATACTCGGCGTATGCCGCGGGGAACAGGTCATAAACATTGCCTTTGGCGGCACGGTATATCAGGACATACCCGCGCAGTATCCAAACGCGCTCAGGCATCGTCAGCCGGACCCGGGCTGCGAAATGACGCACAGCGTTAAGGTTGAAAAGGGTACGGCGCTGTATGCGCTATGCAACTGCGAACGGCTTGAGGTGAACACGTTTCATCACGAGTCCGTGCGTGAGCCGGGCCGCGGCATAAAGGTGAGCGCCACCGCGCCCGACGGCATAATTGAGGCCATAGAGAGCGAGGACGGCCGCATAATGGGCATACAGTGGCACCCGGAGCTGCTTCAGCAGGAAGGCGGCGTGCATACGGCCGTGTTCAAACGGCTGGTGGAGCTTGCGGGAAAGTAAAAGCGGGGAACAAACGGCAGGAGGGCATTGAAACAGCCATGCTTAACGACAAGGGATTTGACCTTTGGGCTGACGGATACGACAAAAGCGTCGGCATTTCCGATGAGGAAAACACATACCCGTTTGCGGGGTACAAGAAGGTGCTGGGCTATATTTTCCAAGCCGTAATGGAAAAACAAAGCCCAACCGTATTGGACATTGGCTTCGGAACAGGTACGCTGACAACTAAGCTGTATGAGAATGGCTGCTGCGTTTACGGGCAGGACTTTTCGGAAAGAATGATTGAGCTCGCGGCATCAAAAATGCCGAATGCGCATCTGTATCAAGGGGATTTTTCAAACGGACTGGTTGAGCCGCTGCGCAGCCAACGCTATGATTTTATTATAGCGACGTATTCCCTGCACCATTTAACCGATGAGCAAAAGCCCGTATTCATTAACGCATTGCGCGGCTGCCTTAAACAGGGCGGAAGGATTTTGATTGGCGATGTAGCCTTTGAAACACGCGATGAACTGGAAAAATGCAAGAAGAGCGCGGGCGATGAATGGGACAATGACGAAATCTATTTTGTGGCGGAAGAATTAAGGAAATACTTTCCCGAAATCTCATTTATGCCGGTATCGTACTGCGCAGGCATATTAACATTGCAACGGTAGAGTATTCAATAGCTTTGCAACACGCCCCGCCGATACTGCGGGGCATATTTACTTTTGGGGAAACACAAAATAAAGGCAGAAAACCGCAGTCGGCTTTCTGCCTTTTTAGATAAGCTTACATCAACTCTTTCGCCATCTGCTCAATCTGTGCTATGGATGCACTCTTGAGGGCGGATTTGATGGTTACGGTGGTGGGGAGATAGGTTATATCCTTGCTCTTTTCAAGCATGGCGCGCATAACCTTGGCTGCCATGGGCGCCCACGCGCCGTTTTCTATAAAGCCCACGGTGCGGTTCTGATAGTTGCGCTCGGTAAGGTGCTCTATAAACGTGCGCATGAATGGGAATATGTCTGCGTTGTAGGTGGTTGTGGCAAGCACCAGCTTGCCGTAGCGGAACGCATCCTCAACGGCCTCCGCCATGTCGCAGCGGGCAAGGTCGCACAGAACCACCTTTTTGCAGCCAAGTTCATTCAGCTTGTCATTAAGCAGCTGAGCCGCGGCCTTGGTGTGGCCGTATACGGAGGTGTAGGCTATCATAACGCCTTCGTTTTCTGCGCGGTAGCTTGACCAAATATCGTAAAGGTTTATGTAGTGCGCAAGGTTATCCTTAAGCGCGGGGCCGTGCAGCGGGCATATTATGGCAATGTCCAGCGCCGCGGCCTTTTTGAGCAGCGCCTGCACCTGCGCGCCGTATTTGCCAACTATGCCGATGTAATACCGCCTTGCCTCGCAGTCCCATTCTTCCTCAACGTCCAGCGCACCGAATTTGCCGAAGCCGTCTGCGGAGAACAGCACCTTGTCCTTTGCGTCATAAGTTACCATAACCTCAGGCCAATGCACCATGGGCGCGAAAACGAACGTAAGCTGATGCGCGCCGAGGGAAAGGCTTTCGCCGTTGGCAACGGCAACCTTGTTTTCTTCCGGTATGGTAATGTCAAAAAAGTCCGCTATCATGGCGAAGGTTTTTGCGTTGCCAACTATCTTGGCATTGGGATATGCGGCAACAAAGTTTGCCACGTTTGCCGAATGATCCGGCTCCATATGCTGCACCACAAGATAGTCCGGCTCGCGCCCGTTCAGCGCTTCCTTCACATTGGAAAGCCATTCTTCGCCGAAGTGCGCGTCCACCGTGTCCATAACGGCTATGCGCTCATCCATAATTACATATGAGTTATACGCCATGCCGTTTGGCACGATGTACTGCCCTTCAAACAGGTCAACGTCATGGTCGTTCACGCCAACGTATATTATGTCCTTGGTAATGCTGGAAATCATTTGTGTTCCTCCTTGTATATAAAGCTTATTTGTTGAAAATGTAGTCTATTATCCTAATATAAAGCGCGGGGACTACGCCGAAGCTGTACGGCACGTTCAGCCGCTCCGTGCTTTGGTGGAAATCCTTGCCCCAGCCGCCCAGCACTATGCCCGGCACATGCAGCGCCTTCAATGCTTGCATGGGGAAGCTGTATGTTATGTTCGCCCCGGCAAGGTTATTGAACAGCGTTTCGTGGTTCGCCTCCTCACTAAGGCCGGTATAGCTCATGTCAGAAAGGCCCATGTAATAATCCTTCAGCGCCAGCTTTTCGCCAAACTCCTTTTCGGCATAGGCTATTATGTTCTCCGCGGCGCAAAGCAGCTTATGCGCGTCCGCATCGGCTGTATCCATATACACGTCCGGATAGTAGGGCGGTATGAACGCAATTATTATCATGGGCCGCTTGTCGCCGTATTGCTCGTAAAGGCAGCGCACAAGCTCAATGCTTATGTCCTGCAATTCGGTCTTCTGTTCAGTAAGTGTGCGGGCAAGGGCGGCAAGGCGCGCGTCTATATCGCCCTGCTCTGCCTTAACGGCGGCGTAAAGCTCTGCGTAGGTAATAACGTTCGGCTCAAAGTCCCGCGTGGCTATGGGGCGGGGCATAAGCTGTTCATATCGGCGCATATCCTGCCGCCGCTTTTCAAGCACGGCGGAGAATGCATCGTATGCCAAGGCCTTCAGCCGCTCCGTTATGCCCTCCGGGTCAAGGTCAAGCGTGAGCAAACTGTAATAAGATACCGCATACATGGGTATGGATACGGAGTAGTTGGCCTTGAGATCCTTCATTTTTAGGCATACCGCAGGCGGGGTGCATTCGCCGCGCATATGCTCGCAGTAATCCGCATTCATGGCAAGGCGGGCGTACACGGCGGAATTCAGGGCGTTTGCATCAAGCCCAACGAACGGCTCGTCCGCGTGGCAGCCCTTGCCCGCGCAAAAGAACAGCGGCATAACCTTGCCCGTTGCGCCGTAATGGATATAGCGCGTGGGGTCGTGCGCCATGTCGTCATTAAGATAGCATTCGCTCAGCAGCAGCGCGCGGTAATGTAAGTTTCGCTCTGCGGCAAGCTTATTGAGAAACAGCGCGGCGGTGAGCATGCCTTCGGAGTTCGTTTCCTCTCCGCATACGGCAACATATAAAAGATTCCCGTTCAATGCGGATATATCCTCGCTGTAGTGCCGCAAAAGCTCAATTATAAGCGCGTGGCCGAATTTCATATCCGCGCTGCCGCGGCCGAAAAGCCAATCCCCGCTTTCGTAATCCTGCCTGCACTCTTCGCTCATGGGCAGTTCGCCTATGCGCGCGGTTATGGAGTCCATGTCGAATGCAATGTCCTTAAGCTGGGCGTATTCGTCCGCATCAACAACGTCGTAATGTCCGGTAAGTATTATCGTGTCTCCCGCGGCGCTGCCGCACATGAGCGCGGCCACTATATAGCGCCCTAGCTGGTCTCCAGCCACGGGAACGGTGAATATGTTTTCACTGTGCGCCTTGAAATAATCAAGCTCGCGAAGCATATCGAGTATAACTTCCGCGCCCTGTATCTCCTCCGCCGTGCCGGATATGCTTTTTGCCGCCATCAGGCGGGAAAGATTGCGCCGTATGTTAGCCTTGTCTATCATAGCGTGCCGCTCCGTTTTTTCAGATTCATACATAATGATACAATAACCGCGCCCGAAAAGCTATACATAAAATTAAGGCCGAGCCCGATATGGGTTCAGCCCAATGCGCATATTATGCATTACAGCATCAGCTTTTTGTATGATGCCGCCAGCTCCTCCAGCGCGCTGAAGAACGCCAGCGCCTCCGCGCGGCCCAGTCGCTCCCTGCGGGCGGCAAGCGGCTGACCGTAAGGATCGAATGCGGCTATGCCCTCGCTTGTCAGCTCCGCCATCACCTCGCGCACAAGCGCGGGGTCTTTCTTTATAACGGAACGATACTTGTTCTGGTAGCGCAGCATGCTGCGCGTGTCCCCGTTGCCCATTGCAAGTGTGCAGCTGCGCACGCTTACGCCCTTCGCCCGCTGGGCAAGTATTGTGCGCAGCATTGCGCGCACCTCGTCCCGCTCAAACGGCACGAATGCCGCACTGCGGCAAAGCTCGCTTTCAACATCGCCCTGCTTTATGCGCTCGTAGTAATAATTGCGTATGCTGTTTGGCTTGCGTCCGGTTTGCGCCGCAACCTCCTCAAATACGCTCCTCAACGCCCTGCCGTCCTGCCGCGCGGACTGCGCCGCGCTCAGCAGCAGCCTATCCTCCTGCTGCGTCCAGCCGCCTTTAGCGGCGGTTTCGCTTTTACAGCTTTCCATATATTTCTTCCCCCTGTCGGATTTTAACAGTATTATTGCCGCTTATCACAATAATATACATATTCATGCACAGGGGAGGGTAGCACGCGCAAACCTCTGCGGCTCAATCTACTCTAACGCTTATTTCGCCCGTGGAGACGTGCTCCGTTGTCCCGTCGTCAAAGCGCACCACAAGGCGGCAGTCGTCGTCTATGGCAATGGCCTTCCCGTGCCGCGTGAGCGAGGGGGAGATAACGGATATGCTTTTGCCCGTAACCATGCTGCGCCGCCGGTATTCGTCAAGAAAGCTGCGGGAATCAATATGGGCATATTCGCCGAACAGTTCCTCTAAAAAAGCTGCCGCAAGAGAGGAACGGAGCTCCTGCCTGTTACCATAAGGCAGCAGCGCACCCGCCACCGCGCTTATGTCTGCGGGGAAGCCGCCAAAAGGCTCGGTTATGTTCACGCCCGCGCCTATAACAACGTATTCACTGAGCGCATCTGCATCAAACGCGCTTTCGCACAGTATTCCGCACACCTTTTTGCCGCGCACGAATATGTCGTTCACCCATTTTATCACGGCGTCCGCATCCACCGTGCGCTCTATCGCCCGCGCCATTGCAACGGCTGTCATAGCCGTTACGAAAACCATGCTCTCGGCCTTCATGTGCGGCCGTATGAGCACGCTTATGTAAAGCCCTTCGGCATCGGAATAAAAGCTGCGCCCAAGCCGCCCGCGCCCCGCGCTTTGCCGCCGGGCTATTATAATGCGGCCTTCTTCGGCGCCCGCGCGGGCAAGTTTTTTAAGGTATGTGTTGGTTGAATTAAGCTCGTCAAACAGCGTAATATCAAGCCTGCCGGCTAAATCCTTAGGGCAGATATCAAGTATGCCTTGGGCTGAAAAGCTGCTCATAGGTGCGTTTTGGCGTACTTTTCGCGCTCATATTCCGGCACAAGGCTGCCGCCCGTTGCCCAGGCAATATGCACGGCGTTTTTCATGTTCAGCCCGTGCGCGCGCATGTACGCCTTCCCTTCTTCATAAGTATAAAGCCCAACGGGCCCCGCGAACGCCGCGCAGGCGGAGGGCTCCGCGAACAGCTCCTCGCTTTCTATCAGCGATCGCATGTAATCGAACAGCTTCGCATCCTCCACAGTAACTTCACCGCTCAAAAGACCGCGCATTACCTTACCTACAAAGCCGGACGCTCTGCCGACAGCAAGCCCGTCCGCTTCCGTTTTGCCGCTGAGGCCGATGTCCTGCACGCATATTTTGTTATCAAGCCCCGTCGCCATGCCAAGCACCATGCACGGCGCAAGCGTGGGCTCAACGAAGAACACATGCGCATTGTCGCCGAATATGGTTTTAAGTCCGAATGTCACCCCGCCAGGGCCGCCGCCTACGCCGCAGGGAATGTATACGAACAGGGGATGCTGAGCATCTATGGTTACTCCTGCTGCGTCAAGCTGTGCCTTCAGCCGAACGGCTGCAACGCTGTATCCCATGAATAGATCGACTGAGTTTTCGTCGTCCACAAAATAACTCATCGGGTCTGCCGCACTTGCGGCCCTGCCGCGTTCCACGGCGGCGGAATAGTCCGATGGGTACTCTATTACCGTAACGCCCTTCTGCCTGAGCAGCGCCTTCTTCCATTCGCGTGCGTCCGCGCTCATGTGTACCGTTGTGTGGAAGCCGAGCGCCGCGCTCATAACGCCTATGGAAAGGCCAAGGTTGCCGGTGGACGCCACCTGCACGGAGTATTGCGAAAAGAACTTAGTAAACCGTTCCTCCGCAAGCACAGCATAATTATCGCTTTCCTTCAAAAGACCCGCATTTATGGCAAGCGTTTCGGCGTGCTTCAGCACCTCATATATGCCGCCGCGCGCCTTTATGGAGCCGGATATGGGCAGATCGCAGTCCCGCTTGACATACAGCGCGCCTTCTATGGGCGCGCCGTATTCATGCCTAAGCCGCCAAAGCATTGCCGGCGTTTCCGTAAGCGGGGATTCTATCAGCCCGCCGGAGGCTGCCGTCTGCGGGAATTTGAGCATTATATACGGCGCGAAGCGCTCAAGCCGCGCCTGAGCTTCCGCCGTGTCCTTTTCGCTTATGCTCAGCTTATTCAGCGCGTCCTCAGCCGCAGTAAGGTTGGGGTTTATCCATAGCATCGGCTGTGCCTTGCTGAGTTTTTCTATTATCGGGTCCATGTGTCGCTCCTTGCTGTATAATTTTAGGTTAGAATAAAAGCTGTCCCCGTTTACGGGGAAAGTGTCGCGGCGCAGCCGTGACGAAAGAGGAACTGCTCAAAGATGCCAAGTGTCGTGAGATATTCCCCCTCAGTCTGTTCGCTATCGCTCACAGCCAGCTCCCCGGCCGGGGCGCCTTTTGGTTTTATGTTAAGCCAAAGTGTTCTTCCGCCGTTTTCAGCGTGTGTTCAACTGTGCTTGACGCATCGCGCTCAATGTAAAAACAGCCGCTGCGCTTTATGCTGTCGTATATCGCGCAATTGAGCCGCTCAAGCACGGCGTTGCAGCGCCGCCTTGCCGCGGCGGGATCGGACGCGCTGTTTATGAAGCGCGTGAAGCCATCGTGATCGGGCCTGCCGCAGTAATCGTCTATCAGGTTTTTAGGCTCCTTTATAAGGAAGAGCACCCGTTCCGGTTCGGTAAGCGCTTTGATTTGCTCCGGCGTGAAATGGGCGTCGCACACCGCTTTGCGCTTTTCGCTCAGGCGGATAAGGTCAAGCAAAATAAAGCCGAGCTGTTCGTGGTTGTTGCCCTCAAGCCAGCTTAAATATTCCTCCTCGCTCCTGCCGAAGAACTCGTCCGCCGATGCAAAGCGCCTGTTCATGGACGGCTGAGCAACGGGGGCGGACAGCGCTATATGCTCATCGAAGCGCGCATCGGCATCATAGAGCAAAAAGCCGTGCTTTTCGGCCAGCGCGCGGCTTAGCGTGCTTTTGCCGCCGCATGCCGTGCCGCATACGAAATAGACGTTTTTCAGATATTGTTTAAGTATGTTATCCTGAATGTTCATGATGATTCTCCTATCGAATAAAGTATGTTTTGCCATCCTTGCGGCGCAAGACCGTTTACCGATAGCCCCGCGCCCATCATGCCATCCTTAATTTGATGTAGCTTAGCATATGCTGCTCCTTTGGTTGTAGTTATTTGTTGGTGAATGTTGACTCCCTCAATGAGGAAGCCTTTTGAGCGCTGCACAAACTCCCATATTGAGCCTGCCCTGAAAGGGGAGGTGGGTTTTGCGAAGCAAAAGCCGGAGGGGTTGTAACGGAACTGCACTTATTTACGTCAACCCCTCAGTCAGCTTCGCTGACAGCTCCCCGTCCGGGGAGCCTTTTGGTGCTGTATATAAGCTTTGATAATTAAGCCTCCCTTATTGAGAGAGGTGGCTGCGAGCAAAGCGAGCAGACGGAAGGAGTGTATACAAACTCGCTGCCTCTGTAAGCCTATGTTACTCCCTCTCCAATTCCTCCAGCGCCTCCTGCGCCTGTTCCCATTGGGAATAGAGCTTGTCGAGCTGCGCCTTCTTTTCGTCTATGGTGCGGCTGAGTTCCGCCGCCTTAACGTAATTGGTGGCAACTTCGGGGCTTGCCAGCTTTTCTTCAAGCCTGCTCAGTTCCTCTTCCGCCGCGTTCACCCTGTCCTCCGCGCGCCTTAATTCCCCGCTTGCGCGGTTTATGGCGCTTTGGCGTTCGCGCTTGGCACGGTAATCTTCGCCCGCCTGTGAACGCTGCGCAGGCTTTTCGGCGGCCGCCTTCGCTTCGCGCTCCTGCTTGGCGGCAATGTAGTCCGCGTAGCCGCCAATGTAGCTTTCTATGCCGCTTTCCGTCATGCACAGCACCCTGTCCGCAAGCCGCTCAACAAGATAGCGGTCGTGCGTTACAATGAGCATGGTGCCTTCGTATTCTTCAAGCGCGCCTTCAAGCGCCTCCCGCGAATCTATGTCCAGATGGTTCGTTGGTTCGTCCAGCAGCAAAAGGTTGGATCCGCTCAGCATCAGTTTTAACAGCTTCACCCGCGCCACCTCGCCGCCGGAAAGCTTTTTAAGCGGCTTGAACACATCGTCCCCGCGGAAAAGGAACGCCGCCAGCGCGCAGCGTATCTCCGTATCGCTCATGCGGGGATAGCTGTTGCGTATTTCCTCTATTGCCGTAACTTCACCGCTCAGACCAGCGGCGTTCTGCTCATAATACCCGGGGTGTACGTTTGCGCCAAGGTAATATGAGCCCGCGTCCGGCTTCAGCTTGCCCATAAGTATTTTAAGCAGCGTTGTTTTGCCGCAGCCGTTCGGCCCAAGCAGGAATACACGTTCGCCTTTTTTGATAAGCATATCCGCGTTGCAAAAAACGCTTTTGTCAAACCGCTTCGCTAAGCCCTTTGCAACAACCACGTCGTTGCCGCTTACCGCATCTGCATGGAAGCGGAAATGTATGCTGTCCGTATTCCGTTCCGGCGCAACAAGCGTTGCGCGCAGCTTATCGGCCTGCTTCTGCTTGCTGGCGGCGGTTATAAAATTGTGCTCCTGCCCCCAGCGGCGCTGCTGCTCCACTATGCCCTCTATGCGGCGTATCTCCTTCTGCGTATTTACGTAGCGGCGGCGCAGCATCTCCTGCTCGTCCGCCATCAGCTCGCGGTGGCGGGTGTAGTTGCCCTCGCTTACAAAAAAGCGGGTGTTCTTTATTTCCATTGTGCGGCGCGTTACCGCGTCCAGAAAATATCTGTCGTGCGATATTAATATGAACGCGCCCTGATAAGCTTTAAGATAGTCCTCAAGCCATGCTATCGAGTCCATGTCCAGATGGTTTGTGGGTTCGTCCAGCAGCAGTAATTGCGCCCCGCTTAAAAGTACCTTTGCAAGCTGCGCCTTGTTGCGCTGCCCGCCGCTCATGTCCCCAAGGCGCTTTGTAAGCTCCTCTTCGGTGAACCCAAGGCCCATTAGCGCGGAGCGGGTGCGGCTTCGGTATGTCATGCCGCCGTTGAACTCATATTCTTCCCTCAGCGCATGCTGGCGCTTTATCAGCGTGTTCAGCCGCTCTCCTTCGGCACTGGCAAGTTCCGCATCAACCCGCTTCAGCTCCTCCTCCGCGTCCATAAGCGGCCGGAAGGCTTCAAGTGTTGCGTCGTATACGGTTTGGTTGGTGTCCGCAATTGTCTGGGTCATGCTCATTATGCGGGCGTTTTTCGCGCGGAAAAGCTCGCCCGCGTCGTAGCCTTCCTCCCCAAGCAGTATGCGGAACAGCGTTGTTTTGCCGCAGCCGTTCACGCCGACTAAGCCAACCCTGTCCCTTTCACCTATTTCAAAGGAAACGCCGTCAAAAAGCAGCCTTTCCACAAATTCCTTTTTTAAGTCGTGTGCCGATATTATTGGCATAATGCCTTTTCTTCTCCTGTGCTTTAATGCTATGGGTGCAGCAGCCAAATGCCGCGCCCTTTTTTGCGGGCGTATTCAACGGTGTTCTTCGTTCCGCCCGGACGGTGATCATATATGGCAATCAAAAGCCCGCTTGAATCAACCATGTATGCGTTGCGGCGCATGTATGAATACGGCGTGTAGCTTTCCGCGCACACGGTTGCCTTGTCCGCGCGCAGCACTATCGTATCGAACCGCTCCCTAAGCTCCCCCCTAAGGTTCATGTTGAACGTTGGAAACGGCAGCGCAAGTTCAAGCGTTATGTCCGCATGGGTGCGCTTTAATTCCAGCACCGCCTCCGCCGCGTACATATCCGCGCCCAGCGCCCCGCCGGCGATAAAGTGCGTGTATCCGCAGCCGTATGCCTGAAGTATCATTTTGCTAAGCTCCGCCTTCAGCACGAAACAACGCATGTCTGCTTCGTTATATCCCCACGGCAGCTTTTCCGGCCTGTGTCCCGTGAAGCAGGCCGTGCTTTCCCGCGGCATATCAATAACGGTTATGGACCTTTTCGGCAAAGCCCATAAAGTCCTTAAGCTCTATTATCTCCCCGCCGTCCAGCACCATTTTGCCCGTGAAGCGGCCGAATACCTGATGCTGATCGCTTTCGATTATAAGCGCGCTGGTGCGCGCCGCGCGGTCTATAACGGGCACGAAGTCCATTTCAAAGCGCCCGTCGTCGCTTGTGAATGTCCAGGGCTTGGTGTAGCTGTCCGCAGGTATATTGAAGCTGACCTTGGAAAGCTTGTGCGCTGTGCCGTCGTATATTATCATGTTTTCGCTTGCGGCGGAAGTGTCGCCGAAGCCATAGCCTATGTTGAACCCAACGCGGTGACCGTTCACCGTTCCGTTGCCGTTGCCCCAGTACCATGTGTTGTCGTATGTCCAAACGCCGCGGCCCCAGTCCAGCGTTGCAAAGCTGTCCTCTTCGCTGAAATCATATGTTTTCCCGCCAAGGCGCATGAAGCCGTTTACCCGCATGCAGTTTATTTTCTGGTTATAATAAAACGCCTTCGGCTTTTCAAACGGGGTGGCTATTACCATGCTGTGCTGCGGCTCATCGGTCAGCGTCAGCTCCGCTTCAAGCGTTTCATCCCGCAAGAATTTATGGAATACGCAGCTTATGTGCCGCACGCCGTTCGCCGTGCCGAAGCGCATATTAACGCGGCTGTCGGTATAGCTTGTAACGCCCGCGGCAGAGGTTTCGGGCAGTTTGTATTTGCCCATGGGGAACGCCGTTATTACGGACGTGGTCTGCTCCCACGGCTTTTCAAAATCCAGCACGCTTGCGGATATCAGCCCCATGTAGCCGTTGTCCGCAATGGTCAGCGCCAGCGCGAAGCGGTCGTTTGAAATAAGATAGTAGTCCCATTCCTTTATGCGGATGGGATGCGCCTTTATATCCGCGCGGGAATACCGGCTTATGAGCGAACGCGCCCAGCCCGGCTCTGCAATGTTTCCGTTCTTATCCAGTAACGCCGCGCTTTTTACTATCTCGTGCTGCATGGGCAATACCTCCGTAAGTGTATATATTATAAGTATAAGCGTTTTTCCCCGCCATAGCAACGGGAGAGGGGACAAATTTGTTAACAAATTAAATACTTTGCGCCGAATCGGTTGACAGGGCGCGGGTTTGCCCGTATAGTAAAACCATAAGTTATAAATTAGAAAAAGCGGCAATATCAGGCAAAAAAGTAGGATACAGGTTTTGGCGTGAGTCAAATAAGAAATAATTAAGGAGAAGGGGTCATGAGAAAATTACTTATCTTACTTTCGTTAACGTTATCCGCGCTTATGCTTGCATGCGGGTGCGCCGGGCAGAATGATGCGCTGTGCATCTATGTTACCAACAGCGAAACGGGCGAAACCGTTACGTCCTATGACAACGGCGAAACATGGGACGGCGATGCGCCCGGGGTGTATATGGTAATCAATTATCCTAACGTCAAAAGCACGGTGGAGGGCATATCTGCAACAATAATAAATGCGGACTATGCCTATCCGGTAGAGGTGTCGACAAGCGATTTGTTCAGGCTCTATCGTTTTGAAAATGATGAATGGGTGCTGTGCGATGAAAAGATGCCCGATGGTATAACACGTTCATTTTCCGATGTAGGCGAAACAGTGCCGGAAGGTGAATCACAGCGCTTTTCATGCGAATTGAAGTATTATGAGCTGAGCAGCGGAAAGTACAAAATAGTCAAATCTATTATGGTTGACGAATGGAATGAAGAAAACCGTTTATGGTACAAAGATTTGGAAGTAGGAGTGGAGTTTATCATTGAATAAATGGGTAAACAGAAAGGATTACTTATGAAAAAACTAATAGCTATATTCCTTGGTATAATGATGATATCGGTATCAGCTTTCGGAATATCACCGGTTCAAGCTGCAAGTCTTTGTGAGGGCAGCGTGACTGCTGATGAGCTTAATGTTGACCGTTTCTTGAGCATGTATGATGAAAGAGCTGAAAAGCTTCGTAATGCTCGCGAAGCTTATTACGCTCTCTACGATTCTTTCAGCAAAACGAGAAGTGGTGGGCAAGTATATCCAGATGGATTTGCAGGCGCATGGTTGGAAGGGTCGAAATTATATGTTGCTATGACTTCGTTTGATAACGCATACAACATTAGGAACTCCTTAAGTGGTTATAGTTGTGTAGAATATGTTAGTGCTACATATTCGTTAAACCAGCTTAACACAATATGGGAGGCAACATTTAACCAAGTCAAAGATATTATTCAAATTGGTTCTACATACGTTGATGTCAAAACAAACAGTATTGTTTTTAATGTTTTGACACCTGTGAACGAAGCAAAACAGATAATTACAAATAATCTTTCTTTAATAAAGAATGTGGTGCCTGATAATGATAAACTAATTGTAAACGATAAAATGTTTACGGTTAATACTGGATCGATGTCGATTCCGCAGGCAAATATATACGGTGGTACAGGACTTAGAAAAGGATCTTCCTCTGGTGGCAGATATACTGTTGGAATGTGTGGAACAATAAAGTTAAGCATGTTCGAAACATGTACAGGTATAGTTACGGCTGGGCATAGCATGACAACATCCGGCACAAATAAGAACATGTATAGAGGGAGCTCTGTATTTGGTGAGACTGTAAAAGTCGTAAATGATAACTATTTGAATGGTGATTTCGCTTTGGTCAAAATGACATCAAGTGATACACTTACAAATAAAATATATGGAACATCATCTTCTAATACGCGAAGCATAACTGGTACTAATGATAGCGTAGCTGTGGGAGATGTTATTATGAAGTATGGATATGTAAGCGGTTATTGTACAGGAACAGTTACAGCAATAAACGCTACTGTTAATCAAAATGGTACATACATAACGGGTATAACATTTTGCTCACTGGATTCAGGCAAAAGCGCCGGTGGCGATAGTGGCGGCCCATACTATATTCAGGGATCTGGCAGTAGTTACAGCTTTGTAGGTGTACATATGGGCGTAAATTCGGCAGGAACAGAGTTACATTTTACGCCGTATGGAGCGTTTAGATCCTATTTTATACCATTTACGAATTAATTTAGAACGGGCCTTGGAAGCATAGCCTTCCAAGGCTCTTTTATGCACGGAATTTGTTAACAAACCATGTCCATCTCGACAAATAGTGCCATAAAGGCTATAATTTAGCTATGGAAAAGAAATGGCAGAAGCGGCGCGAAAGAAGCGCGCGCATAAAATTGTTCTTCAAGCGGGTCAGGCTGCCCCTGTTAACGGTGGGCGGCACGTTCCTGACAGCGTTCATAATCATCCCTCTTGCCCTTGGCGCATACGAAGCACGGGCGGAAAGCATAGAGGTCACGGCGTCGAGTAAGCAGGCGCAGCCTTCCGCGCAGGTGGGCGATATTCAGATAGCTACGCCCGAGCCGGTGATGACGGCGGAGCCGCTCCCGACCGAAAGTACGGAGGACTTTACGGCCCCTACCGACGCGCCCGATGATATGCCGCGGTATGCCCCGCTTGTGTTTGAACAGCGGGACGAAGCCGTGCGCGCATTGCAGCAGCGGCTTATGGATCTATATTACATGGGCAGCGATGAAACAACGGATTACTACGGTCCCGTTACGCGGGATGCGGTCATGAGCTTCCAGCGGGCGCACCATTTGAAGGAGACGGGCGATGCGGACGAGCAGACGCAGCAGATACTTTTCAGCTCCGCCGCGCAAAGCTACATAATCAATCAGGGCTGCTCGGGGGAGGACGTGCTTACCCTCCAGCATGAGCTGAAGGAGCTTGGCTATTACGAGGACAAGCTGAACGGCTATTTCGGCACGGCTACCGGCCGCGCAACAGCCGCGTTCCAGAAAAAGAACAAGCTTGAAATAACCGGCGAGGCGGATTATTTTACGCTTGAGCTGCTGTATTCCCCCAAGGCGAAGCCGCTCATTGACCCAACGCCCACGCCTACGCCTACACCAACGCCTAAGCCCACCAAAACGCCTAAGCCGACAAAAACGCCCAAGCCAGGCAAGACTACCGCGCCGGACGCTACAAGCAGCGCCACCGTACCGGACAGCAGCGCCCCAACCTCCGCGCCAACGTCCGCGCCGTCCACACCCGCGCCAAATTACGGCGGCGGAGTATCGGACTTCATAGCCCTTGCAAAGCAGCAGATAGGCGTGCGCTACGTACTCGGCGGCAAAGGGCCGGATAAGTTCGATTGCTCCGGCTTTGTGTATTACTGCTTAAAGCCCCTTGGCAAGATGACGCGCTATTATAACTCCGCCGGCATGGGGCAGATTGATTCCTGGCCCACGGTTTACGGCAAGGAGAATTTGCAGCCGGGCGATTTGATATTCTATAAATCCGAAGGCTCGGATACGCGCATAACCCACGTTGCCATATGGCTTGGCGGCGGCAAGCTTATACACGCATCGGCAAGCGAAGGCTGCGTATGCATAACAAGCTGGGGCGGCTGGAGCGACCGTAACTTCCTTTACGGCAAAAGGGTATTTTAATAATTATTTTTATAAAAGGAACGGTATCAAAGCATGAAGAAGTTTTTTGAAGAATTCAAGGCGTTTGCCATAAAGGGCAACGCGATGGACTTAGCAGTCGGCATGATGGTCGGCGCGGCGTTCACAAGCATTGTAAATTCCCTTGTGAACAACATCATCTCCCCGCTGATTGGCCTGCTTGTTAAGGTGGACTTTTCCGACCTTGTACTGAAAATAGGCGAGGTGGACGTTCAGTACGGCGCGTTCATAATGGCTATAATCAATTTCCTCATTGTTGCACTTGTGCTTTTCTTCGTGGTCAAGGCCATGAATATGCTCAAGGGCATCGGCAAAAAGCCCGTTGCGGAACCCCCGGCCGCGCCCACGACCAAGGTTTGCCCCTTCTGCAAAAGCGAGATAGCCATCGACGCCACCCGCTGCCCGCATTGTACCAGCGAGTTGGATAAATAATTTATTCCTATGTAAAGCAAAAGTCTCCGTTCGGCTATCCGTCCGGAGACTTGTTTTTTATTCCGCTTTTTCCTTCCAGTATTCAAGCTTGGGCAGCATTTCGCCCATGTATTGGCGCACGCGCTCCTCGGGCCATTCTTCGCTTGCCATGTGGTTCACGCAGAAATCTATGAGCGTGTTCATGTCAAAATATTTGAACTTGCCGTCATTATAGCACCATTTGCAGTATTTTTCGTTTATGCCCCCGTCAACCTCGCGGCTCATTAGCGAATCCTCAAGCGGCATGCCGCAGCATTGGCAAACAAGCTTCTGCGGGGAGCCGAGCAGCGTGTTTATGGACACGTCAAAAAACCGCGAAAGCAGCTTCAGCGTTTCCGTATTGGGCACGGTTTCGCCATTCTCCCAGCGGGACACGGCCTGCCGCGTTACGAATAGCTTCTGCGCCAACTCATCCTGAGAAAGTCCGTTTTTCGTCCTCAGTTCATATAAAATATTACCTGTTTCCATGTTTATCGCCTCCATACGGCATTACTATATCATTAAAGCCGCCCGCGGTAAAGCAACGCGCTGTTGCGCAATCTATGTGCCATGGAATTGGTGCGTGCTCCGTTCTGTATTTGTTTATAGAATTGTTTTTGTATACTAAAATAAGTTAAATTGAATATATTACAAATTATGTTGCTATTGCGTTAACTATCGGTTATAATAAAGTATCGATATACCTATCACTATATCTAATAAAAGGAGGAACACCGACCAATGAAGCTGAAACGAACATTTATCTCCATTGTTGCGCTTATGCTTGCCGTGTGCCTTATGCCTACGGCGCTTGCGGCTACATGGTATCTTGAGGATGGCGACATAACCGTTATTGCAAACGAAAACGGCCAATCCGTTAAGCAGGGCAATAACGATGCCGTTGCGGATAGCGACACTGTTATCACCCAGCGGGACAGCGAGAAAGCAACGGACAATACCATAACCGTTTCCACGGAAGGGGACGCGGAAGCGAACATAACGATAAAGGATATAAACATCGCTTCCGGTGCGGACAGCGCAATAGACGTCGGCGATTCCAACCTTAACCTTACGGTTGAAGGGGAAAACAAGCTGAATGCCGATGGCGACAGCGCTGCGCTGCGCGTGTCCTCCGGCGATTTAACAATAGACGGCACGGGTTCGCTCACCGCGGAGCATAACGGCAGGGATGGCATATTGCAGGACTCCGCCAAAATAGGCAGCAACGCGGGCGAGGATATGTCCGGCAATATACACATTACCGGCGATGTTACCGTTACGACCGGCGGCAATAATTCGGTCTACCACGACAGCGGAGTACCCGGGGATGAAAAATTTGGAACGCTTTCCGGCGGCGCGGGCATAGGCGCGGGCGCAATAACGGAGGACGAGAACAGGAACGCCCAAGGCGGCAACATGAGCGGCACCATCACCATAGACGGCAACGCCACGGTTAACGCATCCGCCGGCAACAAATACGGCGCGGGCATAGGCACAGGCCGCGTAAGAACATGGCGCAGTCCATGGATGAACCTTGATGATGGCGGCGACATGAGCGGCACCATCACCATAGGCGGCAACGCCAAAGTTACCGCAAAGTCCGAAGGGAGTGCCGCGGGCATGGGTACCGGCGGCGAAGGCGACATGAGCGGCACCATAAACATAGGCGATAATGCAATCGTTAATGCGGACAGCACCGGCAGCGGCGCGGGCATAGGCAGCAGCCTTTGAGGCGGCATGAGCGGCACCATAAACATAGACGGCAATGCCGACGTTACCGCCACCAGCAATAGCGGCGCGGGCATAGGCAGCGGCAATGATTCCGACGTTACAAAAACCGGCACCATAAATATAGGCGGCAACGCGAAGGTGTTCGCGTTTTCGAAGTATGATGGCGCGGGCATAGGCGGCGGCAACGAGGGAAACATGAACGGCACCATAAACATTCGCGGCAACGCGAAGGTCATTGCCGCAAGCGGACGCAAAGGCGCGGGCATAGGCGCGGGCGATGAAGAAAATCTGAACGGTACCGTGACAATAACCGATAATGCAGACGTTACCGCGGTAAGCGGAAAGAATGGCGCGGGCATAGGCAGCGGTTGTGAAGCATCCTTCAAATGGACAATAATAATCAGCGGCAACGCGAAAGTTACAGCGCGTACGGGCGTAAGCGAATATGACGGCAACCCATACACCTTTGCGGCGGCGCTCGGCGCGACGGATGACTATGTTTTCAACGGCAATATAATGATACTCGGCAACGCGAAGCTTACCACGGGCGTAGTGGAAAAGAACAGCGTTACGCGCGAAAACCCGCTGGGCAAGCTGCTTGAGAATATGAAAGGCTATATCGGCAGCGACTGCAACAGGGTCGAGCATTACGGCCATGTGTTCATAAGCGACACGGCAACCATCAACGGCATTTCCGGCACGGATAAAACCACGCTGAACGGATATATCAACGGCGGCAACGGTACGGATATAATCCCCGCGCAGGTGGAGGTTCTGCCCAACGGCGACATAAACCTTATAACAGAGCGCGACGGCATAACCGTGTCCGATACCATGTTCAACGGCAGCACAGCCTTCCCCACGGAACCGGGCGAATACATAATAACCAAGGTAGTCACCGTGAACGGCAAGGATATAACGGTTCCCCTGGGAACGCTTATAATCCCCGAACCCGAACCCGCTCCCCAGCCCGAGCCTATGGCGCACCATGAGCGCATACAGCTTTACCGCGTTGCCGATAAGCAGGGCAGGAGCATTGCCTATAAAGCCGTGCAGCAGGGCGGCGTGCTTACCATCACTACCGATGAAAAGGAAGCTAAGCTTATAATAGAGCGCGGCGGGTTGTTTGCGCTCAGCAGGCAGGGCATTACCAAGATAGTGTTCGTTACCGCATCCAAGAAGAGCGTTATAAGCGTCAGCGCGGCAATGGAAAAGGGCAGCGGCGAATTTGTACTGCTGCACAGCTCCCGCAAGGTGAAGCTCACCGTAGCGGGCGCAGCCGTGGACGCGGACGGCATACTCATTAAGGAATAAAGCGCATATACCTTCCCCCAACGAATGGGCTGGCTGCACCGCGGCCGGCCCGTTTTAATATATTTTCTGCGGCTATTGATTATTAGGCAGATTGTAGGTAATATAATACCTGTACGGTTTGGATTATTTGTTATCGGAAGGAGAGATGTTTATGACTAAGTTATTCGAAATACTCGGCACGTTTTTTGCAGGGACAACGCTTATTGTTTATATTTGCATATTTCTGGGGAAAATACTGGAGGTTACGCTCTGTACCCTTAGAATTGTACTCATAAACCGCGGCGAACGCGCGATAGGCGCGCTGCTTGCGCTGATAGAGATTACGCTTTGGCTCATAATAGCGGGCAACGTGCTGAGCAATTACCAAAGCGACCCATGGAAAATGGTTGCCTACGCGCTTGCGTATTCATTGGGCAACTACGCGGGAAGCTGGCTTGAGGAAAGGCTTGCCTTCGGCCTATGCTCCATACAGTGCGTTGTTATGGAGGCGGAAACGGCGGATAAAATAGGCGATGCGCTCCGTGCGCACGGGTTCGGACTGAGCGAGATGAAGGTTCAGGGCAGGGACGATACCGATAGATATATGCTCATGTCAACCCTGCGCCGCAAGCTTGCGCCCGAGGCCATGGATATAATCAATTCCGTTGCGCCCAATGCTGTAATAACCGTGAGCGATGTTAAAAGCCTGCGCGGCGGATACATGCGCCAAAGCGCAGGCCGCAGGTCAAGAAAGGGGAAATAATGAGTTATTCGGTAAAACTGGCAGAAAGTGAAGATATAGATAAGCTTATTCAGCTTAGGCTGGACTTTTCGGATGCGAACAACGGCCCGCATCCCGAAACATACGAACTGCGCAAAGCAAACCTGAAAAGCTATTTTGAGCGGCACCTTAACCGCGACTGCTACGCCGCCATAGTAGAGCAGGACGGCAAGGCCGTATCCACCGGCATTTTGGGCGTTTACGAAAACCCGCCCAGCCCTTCCCGCCCAAACGGGCGCTTTGCAAGCATAGTCAGCGTTTGGACATATCCGGAATACCGCAGGCAGGGCTACGCGGGCCTTGTTATGGAAATGCTGAAGCTGAAGGCAAGGGAAAACGACGCTGCGTATATAGAGCTTTCCGCAACGCCGATGGGCAGGCCGCTTTATGAAAAGCTTGGCTTTAAGGCGCGCCAAAGCGAAAACGTTGAAATGAGATACACGTTCAAATAACACAAAAAAGCACAATGCTGCGCCCCGTATGCGGGCGCTGCTTTTATATTGTGCTTTTCCTGCGCGGTATGCGTGGTGTATAATAGAATAAGTTTATGCGAAAATATGGAGGTATTACCATGAGCGAATGTATGCTTGCAACGCAGAGCGATGCGCCGGTGCGCCTTGCCGCGGCATCGCCGGAAATAGTATTGGGAGACCCTAAGGCCAACGTTGCCGCCGCAATAAGCGCAATACGCCGCGCGGAGAAGGCGGAGGCGGACTATCTTGTGCTGCCGGAACTTTTCCTTTGCGGGGCAACGCTTGGCTCCCTTATGGAGCATCCGCTCATGCTCAACGCCTGCCGCGAAGCGCTCGGCGCCGTGGCGGAGGCCACTAAGCATACCTGGCTTTTTGTTAGCATAGGCCTGCCGTATATGGTTGATGGCCGCGTGCGCAGCTGCATTGCGCTGCTTAGGGGCGGCAGGATATATGCCGTTATACCCGCTTCCCGCGGGGCTGTGAACCCGTTCGGCTTTGCGCCCGCCGTTCCGCGCGGGGCGGCGTCCCTGTCCACACTAACGCCAATACCGCGCCTGAGCGTGGGCTTCGCGGGGCAGATATTTGCCAAGGGGGAGCCGAGGGAGGGGCATATAATGCTGCTTTCCGGCGCAATAAACGCCACGGCAAAAAGCTACGGCGCGGTCAGGAGCAGCCTTGCCGCATACAGCGCGCGCACGGGCATGGCCGCCGCAATGGCGCTGCCCTCCCGCGGGGAAAGCACAACGGCGTTTGTGTTCGATGGGTACTGCGCAATAGCCGCAAACGGCGAAATACTGGCCGAATCAGAGCCCCTTTCGCGCGATGCGTTCGTTTATGCGGACGTGTGCATAGATAAGCTGAGCGCCTTTGAACCGTTTACCGAGGCGGAGGAGGAAGGCTATGTTTCAAACGACCCTGATAAGGCTCAGGCGCAGCTCAGGCGGCTTTTCGCGCTGCAAAGGGCGGCGCTTGTGCGCAGGGCGGAGCATATTCATGCAAAGGGCTTTGTTATAGGCGTAAGCGGGGGGCTGGACAGCGCGCTTGCGCTGCTGGTGGCGTGCGCGGCGGCGGACGAAATGGGCATAGGCCGCGGCATGATAACCGGCGTATCCATGCCGGGCTTCGGCACAACAAGCCGCACCAAGAACAACAGCCGCGCCCTTGTTGAAGCGCTTGGCTGCAAATATAGGGAAATATCCGTTGCGGCGGCATGCCGCGAGCATTTTGCAAATATAGGCCACGATGAGGCCAACCACAACTCCGTTTACGAAAACGCGCAGGCACGCGAACGCACCAAGATACTGCTTTCCATTGCCAATGAAGAAGGGCTGCTGGACGTTGGTACCGGCGATTTGAGCGAGGCTGCGCTCGGCTGGACCACCTTCGGCGGGGATCACCTGGCGCAATACGGCGTGAATGCATCGGTACCAAAGACGATAATACGCCGCGTGGTGGCGGCGGTGGGCGCGGACTTCGGCGCGGATGCGGACGCAATACTGCGCGATATTCTGGCCACGCCCGTAAGTCCGGAGCTTCTGCCCGCAAACGGCGGGGAGATAAGCCAAAAGACGGAGGAGCTGGTGGGCAGCTATGAACTGCACGATCTGTTCTTATACTATTTCCTTAAAGGCAAGGGACCGAAGGAGCTTTACGACATTGCCCTCGGCACGCTGGACTTTGGGGAGGAGGAAGTGTACCGCACGCTCGGCATATTCCTAAGGAGATTCTTCTCACAGCAGTTCAAGCGCAACTGCGCGCCGGAAGCGCCGCTTGTTTGCCTGTCGATAGCGCCAAGCGTATGGAACATTCCAAGCGACATGGCAAGCGCAGCATTCATGGCGGAATACGAGCGGATAAAGAGAAGGCAAAGCTGACGCGATGGAAATTATTGACGACCTTCAGCGGGACGGGCTTGTTATCGTGCGCTCCGATTCCCGCTTTGCATACGGGCATGACGCGGTGCTGCTGACTGACTTTGTGCGCGCGCATGCCGGCGAACGGTATTTGGACATTGGCACGGGCACGGGCATACTGGCAATACTTACATACGCCAAATGCGGCGTAAGCTTTGTTGCGGCGGATATTGACGGCGAATGCGTGCGCATGGCTAAACGGAGCGTGGAGCTGAACAAGCTTGGGGAGCACATAAGCGTTGAACAATGCGACGCGCGGACGCTTACGGAAGCGGAGTTCGGCAGGTTCGACGGGGCGGTGTGCAACCCGCCGTATTTTTCAGGCGGCACAAAAAGCCCCAACCAAAGCCGCGCAACAAGCGCGTTTGACGACACGCTGAATATATACGAAGCGGCGCAGTGCGCAAAGCGCGTTGTTAAGCAGGGCGGGCGGTTTTTTGTGTGTTATCCCGCCAAATACATTCAGCAGCTTTGCACGGCGATGCAGCAGGCGGATTTTGCCATAAAGCGGCTTTGCCTTGTGCAGTCCCGCGCGGATAAGGCGCCGTATCTGGCGCTGGCGGAGGGGCGAAAGGGCGGCGGCGCGGGAACGGAGCTGAGCCGCATTATACTGGAGGAACAGCAATGAGCGATATTGAAACAACGGTGCAGCTTGAACCCATGCTGTATCTTTGCGCAACGCCGATAGGCAATCTATCGGACATTACGCTGCGCACGATAGACACGCTGAAGGGCGTGAGCGCCGTGTACTGCGAGGATACGCGCAGAACGCGGGAGCTGATGACGCATCTTGGGATAAAAAAGCCGCTTATCGCCTGCCATGAGCACAATGAAAGGCAGCGCGCGGAGGAGATTGCCGAGCGCGTGCTTTCGGGCGAGGCGATAGCTTTTGTGAGCGACGCGGGGATGCCCGGCATAAGCGACCCGGGGGAAGCGTTGGTTGCGGGATGCATTGCAGCTGGCGCTAAATACACCGTGTTGCCCGGGGCAAGCGCGCCGCTTACGGCGCTGGTAATGAGCGGGCTGCCCACAAGGAACGCCTGCTTCGTGGGCTTTTTGCCGCGGGACGGTAAAAAGCGGCGCGAGGCCGTGGCCGAAATCGGCGCGCACAAAGGCACGCTGATATTCTATGAAAGCCCCTTGCGCATAGCGGCAACGGCGAAGGAGCTTGCCGCCATGCTTGGCAACAGGCAATGCGCGCTGGTGCGGGAGCTTACAAAGAAATTCGAGCAGGTGGTGCGCTGCACGCTGAGCGAACTTGCGGACATGTATGCCGATACGCCGCCCAAGGGCGAATGCGTGCTGCTTGTTGCAGGGGCCGCCGAGCAGGGCGAAAACGCAGCGGAGAGGGCGGAGAATATGGCGCGGGAGCTTATTGGGCGCGGGGTGAGCGTTAAGGACGCGGCGAAGCAGATAAGCGCCCTGTGCGACATTGCGCGCAACGAAGCATATGCCATTGCGGGCAGGATAAAGAATGAAGAATAATGAATAAGGAGATATAACCATGCAGAACACCGTGAAGCAATACAAGGCCATATTGGCAAAGCGCAACGCACTCAGCCACGCGATGGGCGTGCTCAGCTACGACAGCGAAACCGCAATGCCCAAAAACGGCGCGCCGCACATGGCGGAGACGATGGCAATATTGAGCGAGGAAAGCTATAAGTTGCAGGTGAACGACGAGGTACGCGCCCTGCTTGAAAAGCTGAACGCCAACAGCGAAAGCCTGGACGAGATAACAAGGAGAGAGGTCGAGGAGGAGCTCAAGCAGCTCAAGAAGCTTGAAAACGTGCCTATTGAGGAATACGCGGCGTATTCGCGGCTGATAAGCGAAGCAAGCGTTAAATGGCGCGAGGCTAAGCAGACCAACGATTATCCGCTTTTTAAGCCCTATCTTGAAAGGATAATCGCCGCGCAGAAGTCCCTTATGGCGCATATGTACCCCGGTAAGGACACATACGACGCGCTGCTGGAGGAGTTCTCGGAGGGTCTTAGCGTTGAAATGCTTGACCCCTTCTTTGCAAACGTAAAGGCGAAGCTTGTGCCGGTAATACACGCCGTTTGCCAATCGGGCAATCAGGCGGATGATTCCCTGCTCCATCGTCCGTTCCCGATAGAGGGGCAGCGCAGACTATCCTCCTTTGTTATGGATTTCCTCGGCATAGACCGCGACAGCTGCGTTATAGGGGAGGTGGAGCATCCTTTCACAACCGAATTCAACAAGCACGATGTGCGCCTTACCACGCATTACCACGAGGACGACGTGCTTTCAAATATGTTCAGCGTTGCGCATGAGGGCGGGCATTGCCTTTATGAGCTGAACATGGGCGATGAGCTTATAGGCTCTCCCCTTTCCGGCGGGGCTACAATGACGCTGCACGAAAGCCAATCCCGCCTGTTTGAGAACATGATCTGCCGCAGCCGCGAATTTATAGCCCTGCTTTATCCCAAAATGAAGGAGATATTCCCCGAGCAGATGCAGGGCGTAAGCGAAGAAATGCTCTACCGCGCGGCCAACAAGTCCATGCCCAGCCTTATCCGCACGGAGGCGGATGAGCTTACCTATCCGCTGCACATAATGGTGCGCTACGAGATAGAGAAAAGGCTGATAGCGGGCACGCTGAGCGTTGATGAGCTTCCCGCGGAATGGAACCGGCTTTATAAGGAATACCTCGGCGTGGACGTGCCGGACGATACGCACGGCGTATTGCAGGACAGCCATTGGTCGGGCGGCATGATAGGGTATTTCCCGTCCTACTGCGTGGGCAGCGCGTATTCCGCGCAGATATATCACAATATCTCTAAGGAAATGGACATCGGCAAGGTTGTCTCCGCGGGCGGCGTGAAGCCCATTGTTGAATGGCTCACGGCGCGGCTGTACCGCTTCGGCAGGCTCAAGCCCACGGCGGAGCTTACGCGGAACGTGCTTTGCGGCGAATTTGACCCTGCGTATTACACGGATTACCTTACGGCAAAGTTTAGGGAGCTTTATAAGCTTTAATGCCGCCAAAGGCGCAGGAAAGGAGCCACGCTTGGCACGATTTGTTACGCAGTCCGCCCATGCGGGCGTTACGGCGATAGATAACGCATTTATAATAGACTATATGCCCACCGCGCCCGATGGGGCTGTTAAGGCATACATATACGGGCTGATGGCCGCAGGCCGCGGCGATGCGCCGGACATTGCGGACGCATTGGGCATGGATGATGCTGAGCTTTGCGATGCGTTTGCGTATTGGCAGAGGCTTGGCTTGGTGCGCATAGCGAGCGGGGAGCCGCTTATAGTGGAGTTCCTGAAAACCGAATCCATTGCCCCTGCCGAGCGCACGCGGCGCTATGCTTCGCTTATAGAGCGGCTGAGTAAGGCCGTGCCCGGGCGCGTGTTCACGGGGAGCGAGCTGAGCGCGATATGCGACTGGATAGAGGTATTCGGCTTCAGCGAGGAAACGGCGGCGCTTGTGGTGAGCGACTGCGCACGGCGGCGCGGCAGCAAGGTTAAGCTTTGGCAGATGAATGCGGAGGCAAAGAATTGGGCGGACGCAAACGTTTCCACGATAGAGAGCGCGAACGAATACATAGCCCGCAGAGATGAGCGCATTGCGGGCGCGCAGAAGATACTTTCCCGCTGGAAGCTGAGGCGCGCCGCAACGGAGGACGAGCTTGCCCTTTACACCAAATGGAAAGAGGAATGGGGCATGAGCGACGAGGTGATATCCCTTGCCCTTGGGGAGCTGACAAGCGCGGCGCAGCCCAGCTTTAAGTATCTTGACACGGTGCTTACAACCTTCCGCGCAAACGGAGCCATAACGCCGGAGGCCATAGCTGCGCTTAGGCGTGAGCGGGACGCCAGCCGAGAGCTTGCGCGCATGATGCTTGCCCGTGCGGGCATAAATCGCGCCCCTACAGCCGCACAGCAGGACGATGCGGACATGTGGCGCACGCGCATGAGCATTGCGCCGGAGTTGCTTCTGCTTTGCGCGGAAAGCTGCCGCGCGAGCGACAAGCCCTGGGCTGTCATAAAGCGCACCGTCGCCCGCTGGCATGAGCAGGGCATAAGCGACCTTGATTCCGCAAGGCAGGATATTGAGCAGCACTCAAGCGCCGCCGCAAAGAACCGCAGCCGCGGCCGTGCGCTCAGCCACGCCAGCCGCACATATACCGACCAAGACCTCAGCGCCATGGGCGTGGAGCTGCTGGAGTAAGGATGATAAGGATGGTTAAGCTACTCTAACTTATTTTACGCACTATCGTCCCCATCGTCCCCTGCGTCCCCAAGGCCCTATTTGTCTGGGTTTTTTGAGGGGACGCAACGGGGACGCAGAAATTCATCGTCCCCGAGCATGCTTACGCATGCAGTGAAATTGCGCTGACACGCAGTGAAATATTGCTATTGCAATGTGAAATATGGCTGCGCCATGTGAAATACGCCTAGCGGCGTGTGAGCGGGAGAGGGTGTGAGGAGCACTAACCCAAAGCTGTCCCCGTTTACGGGGGATTCGAGCCGAGCGCGTCCTGTGGACGATGCAGCGAGGGGAGAATCGGGCGGAATAGGGAGTATTGCAAGCGGTAGCGCTGCAAGACGACCATATTCCAACCAGCGTTCGTGGCATGGCGCAGCCGTG
>OMAC01000253.1_pt1 | contig 50759 bp, 40 predicted proteins | sample 1644561 | NCBI WGS metagenome assembly OMAC01 (sample SAMEA103958144, study PRJEB25191) | human gut metagenome
TACGAGCGCCTCGGGAGGAGATGAAGTATTCCAGAACGGAAAGGCCTTCACGGAAATTCGCCTTGATCGGGATCTCGATCGTGCGGCCGTTTGTATCTGCCATCAGGCCGCGCATACCGGCCAGCTGACGGATCTGGTTCATGCTGCCTCGAGCACCGGAATCGGCCATCATGAAGATCGGGTTGAAGCGCTTAAGGTTGCCCTGAAGGGCGTCGGTAACGTCCTTGATGGACTTTTCCCACTGCTGAACGGTCAGGCGATAGCGCTCGTCATTGGTGATGAAGCCGCGCTTATACTGACGGTCGATCTTGATGACCTCCTGCTCCGTCTGGTGGATGAGATCGTATTTCTTTTCCGGGATCTCCATGTCCGCGATGGAAACGGTGATGGATGCCTTGGTAGAGTACTTGTAGCCGAGGGCCTTGACCTTGTCGAGCATTTCCGTGGACAGCGTGAAGCCGTTGATGCGGATACACTTGTCAATGATCTTACCCAGCTGCTTCTTGCCGACGACGAAGTCGATCTCCAGCGGGAACATATCGTCCGTGCTCTCGCGCTTCTTGAAGCCGAGGTTCTGCGGGATCGCGTCGTTGATGATGAGGCGGCCGACGGTCGCATCGATGATGCGGTGTTCCTTTCTGCCGTCGATCTCCAGCTCCTTCCAGACGCGGATGGGGTCGTGCATATCGACCAGACCGTCCGCATAGGCCATCATGGCCTCGTCCTCGGAGTGATACATCTTGAAATACTCTCTGGGCTTGACGGAGCCGTTGTCAAAGGCTTCCTTCGCGTAGGCGCCGACGGTGCGGACGAAGATGTGATTCTCTTCCTTGATATCCGCCACGTTATCCCACACGTTCCAGATATAAATGACCTCGTCCGGCGCGATCTCGCCGTTTTCGAGCGCCTTGACGGCCTGCTCAAGCGTCTGATAGGAGCCGGGGATGGTCTCGGGCCGGTCGGTCTCGTTTTCGAGCAGCTCGCCGCGCGTGCGCAGATAGAGCTGATAGTCCGGGCTTTCGGGATCGTCCCAGATGTTCTTGAACCAGATGGGCTTCTCAGGCGCGAGCTTGCCGCAGTCGAGCAGCGGCATGGCCTCGTGGATGGTATCGAACGCATCGATGTCGTAGCGCTGATAGGTCAGGTAGTAGGTGCCGAGGATCATATCCTGCGTCGGGACCGTGACGGGCTTGCCGTCCTGCGGGCGAAGCAGGTTGTTGGCGGAGAGCATCAGCATACGGGCTTCCGCCTGTGCCTCTGCGGACAGCGGAACGTGAATTGCCATCTGGTCGCCGTCGAAGTCGGCGTTGAACGCCGTGCAGCACAGCGGATGGAGCTTCAGCGCGCGGCCCTCGACCAGCACCGGCTCAAACGCCTGAATGCCGAGACGGTGCAGCGTCGGCGCACGGTTGAGCATGACCGGGCGATCCTTGATGATGTCCTCCAGAGCGTCCCAGACCTCGTCCTTGCCCTTGTCGATCATCTTCTTGGCGGACTTGATGTTGTTGGCAAGGCCGTCCTCGACGAGCTTCTTCATGACGAACGGGCGGAACAGCTCGATAGCCATTTCCTTCGGCACGCCGCACTGATAAAGCTTCAGCTCCGGGCCGACAACGATAACGGAACGGCCGGAATAGTCAACGCGCTTGCCGAGCAGGTTCTGACGGAAGCGTCCCTGCTTGCCCTTGAGCATGTCGGAAAGGGACTTGAGCGCACGGTTATTGGCGCCGGTGACGGCACGGCCGCGGCGGCCGTTGTCGATCAGGGCGTCCACCGCTTCCTGAAGCATACGCTTCTCGTTGCGGATGATGATATCCGGCGCGGAGAGCTGAATGAGGCGCTTCAGGCGGTTATTTCTGTTGATAACGCGGCGGTACAGGTCGTTCAGGTCGGAGGTCGCAAAGCGGCCGCCGTCGAGCTGGACCATCGGGCGAAGCTCCGGCGGAATGACCGGCAGCACGTCCATGACCATCCACGTGGGGTCATTTCCGGACATACGGAAGGACTCGACGACCTCGAGGCGCTTGATGATGCGCAGCTTCTTCTGGCCGGAGGCATCCTTGAGCTCACTGCGGAGCTGCTCGGAAAGCTCGTCCAGATTGATCTGGCTCAGAAGCTCCTTGATGGCCTCTGCGCCCATACCGGCCTTGAAATCGTCCTCATACTTCTCGCGCATGTCGCGGTATTCCTTCTCGGAGAGGATCTGATTCTTGGCCAGCGGGCAGTCGCCGGGATCGGTGACGATATAGCTGGCAAAGTACAGAACCTTTTCCAGAATGCGCGGGCTGATATCCAGCAGCAGGCCCATCCGGGACGGGATGCCCTTGAAATACCAGATGTGGCTGCACGGCGCGGCCAGCTCGATATGGCCCATGCGCTCACGGCGCACCTTTGCCTTGGTGACCTCGACGCCGCAGCGGTCGCAGATCTTGCCCTTGTAGCGGATCTTCTTATATTTGCCGCAGTGGCACTCCCAGTCCTTCGTCGGCCCGAAGATGCGCTCGCAGAACAGGCCGTCGCGCTCAGGCTTCAGGGTGCGGTAGTTGATGGTTTCCGGCTTCTTGACCTCGCCATAAGACCATTCGCGGATCTTATCCGGGGAAGCAATACCGATTTTGATTGCGTCGAATGTTGCATAGCTCATTGTATTGCCACCTCCTTATTCTTCGTCGGCCGCGTCGTCCGCGCCGTCCTTGAGATCGTCCAGCAGGCCGAGCACGTCGTCCTCGTCCTTCAGCTCGTAACCAGCGTCGGCAGCCTCGTCCTCTTCGACATCGTTGCCGACCGGGCCGTCATAAAGCGACAGTTCTTCGTCGTTGTAATTGCCGTTGTAGCCGCCCTCATCTTCGTCCTCGTCCTTGAGTTCGATCTCCTCGCCCTGCTCGTCAAGCACCTTGACGTCGAGGCAGAGGGACTGAAGTTCCTTGACCAGGACCTTGAAGGATTCCGGAACGCCGGGCTTGGGCACGTTGTGGCCCTTGACAATGGCTTCATAGGTCTTGACACGTCCGGTCACGTCGTCGGACTTGACCGTCAGGATCTCCTGGAGGGTATAGGCCGCGCCGTAGGCCTCGAGGGCCCAGACTTCCATTTCGCCAAAGCGCTGGCCGCCGAACTGCGCCTTGCCGCCCAGCGGCTGCTGCGTGACGAGGCTGTACGGGCCGGTGGAACGGGCGTGGATCTTATCATCGACCAGATGGTGGAGCTTGAGGTAGTACGGATAGCCGACCGTGACGCGCTGGTCAAAGGCTTCGCCGGTACGTCCGTCGTACAGGACGCTCTTGCCGTCCTCGGCAACGCCGGCCTGCTTGAGCAGCTCGCGGATCTCCTTCTCGTTCGCGCCGTCGAAGATCGGCGTTGCGACCTTCCAGCCCATGGAATGGGCGGCGTAACCGAGGTGGACCTCCAGAACCTGACCGATGTTCATACGGGACGGAACGCCCAGCGGGTTCAGAACGATGTCCAACGGCGTGCCGTCGGGCATGAAGGGCATGTCCTCCTGCGGCAGAATGCGGGAAACAACGCCCTTGTTGCCGTGGCGGCCCGCCATCTTATCGCCGACAGAGATCTTACGCTTTTGCGCAATGTAAACACGGACGACCTTGTTGACGCCGGGCGCCAGCTCGTCGCCGTTCTCACGGGTAAATTCCTTGACGTCCACAATGATGCCGGCCTCGCCGTGCGGGACCTTGAGGGAGGAATCGCGGACTTCTCTTGCCTTTTCGCCGAAGATCGCGCGCAGAAGGCGTTCCTCGGCGGTCAGCTCCGTCTCGCCCTTCGGCGTGACCTTGCCGACCAGATAATCGCCGGAGGTGACCTCCGCGCCGACGCGGATCACGCCGTTTTCGTCGAGATCCTTGAGGGTATCCTCGCCGACGTTCGGGATATCGCGGGTGATCTCCTCGGGGCCGAGCTTGGTGTCTCGGGCCTCGGTCTCATACTCCTCGATGTGGATGGATGTGAACACGTCCTCGCGGACAAGGCGCTCGTTCAGAAGAATGGCGTCCTCGTAGTTGTAGCCTTCCCACGTCATGAAGCCGATGAGCACGTTCTTGCCGAGCGCGATCTCGCCCTGCGAGCAGGCGGGGCCGTCGGCGATGACCTGACCGGCCTCGACGCGCTCACCGACCGAGACGATCGGGCGCTGGTTGATGCAGGTGCCCTGGTTGGAGCGTGCGAACTTCGTCAGCGTGTAGTCGACGATATTGCCGTCGTCATAGCGGACGGAAACGGAGGTCGCGGAAACGCGGGTAATGACGCCGGGGCCCTTGGCCGTGATGCAGACCTCGGAGTCCACTGCGCACTTGTGCTCGATGCCGGTGGCGACGATCGGCGCCTCCGTGACCATCAGAGGCACAGCCTGACGCTGCATGTTCGCGCCCATCAACGCACGGTTCGCGTCGTCGTTTTCCAGGAACGGGATAAAGGCCGTCGCAATGGAGGTCATCATCTTCGGAGAGACATCCACATAGTCGATCATATCGCGGTCAACGGAAATGATCTCGTCGCGGTGGCGGCAGGTCACACGCTGGTTGACCAGGCAGCCGTTCTCATCGACCGGCTCCGCAGCCTGCGCGACGTAGTAATCGTCCTCGACGTCTGCGGTCATGTATTCGACGGTATCGGTGACGCGGTGGGTGCCCTTTTCGACCTTGCGGAACGGAGCCTCGACAAAGCCGTATTCATTGATGCGGGCATAGGATGCCAGATAGTTAATCAGGCCGATGTTCGGGCCTTCAGGGGTCTCAATGGGGCACATTCTGCCGTAGTGCGAGTAGTGAACGTCTCGCACGTCGAAGGAAGCGCGCTCACGGGACAGGCCGCCGGGGCCGAGAGCCGACAGACGGCGCTTGTGCGTCAGCTCTGCCAGCGGGTTGTTCTGATCCATGAACTGAGACAGCGGAGAGGAGCCGAAGAACTCCTTGATGACCGCCGTGACAGGACGGATGTTGATCAGGCTCTGCGGCGTCACAACGTCGAGATCCTGAATGGTCATGCGCTCGCGGATCACGCGCTCAAGGCGGGTGAAGCCGACGCGGAACTGATTCTGGAGCAGCTCGCCCACGCAGCGCAGGCGGCGGTTGCCCAGATGGTCGATGTCGTCGGTCGTACCGGCGCCGTGGACCATGGTGATCAGATAGTTGATGGAAGCAAGGATATCATCCTTCGTAATGTGCATCGGGATCAGCTCGCTGTGGCGCTCCTCGATGGCCTCCTCCCAGCCGTTCTCGGGGACGGTCTCCAGCATCTCGCGCAGAACGCGGAAGCAGACCTTCTCCTTGATGCCGTACTGGGCCGGATCAAAGCTCACGAACTTGGACATATCGACCATGCCGTTCGAGAACACCTTGACCTCGCGCTCACCGCAGAGGATCACGGCCTCGTTGACGCCGTGGTCGGAGATCATGTGCGCCTTCTCGCGGCTCAGCGTCTCGCCGTCCATGGCGAGGATCTCGCCGGTCATGGGATCGGTGATGGGCTGGGCCAGCGTCTGGCCGGCCAGACGGCTCCAGATGTCCATTTTCTTATTGAACTTGTAGCGGCCGACCTTGGAAACGTCATAGCGGCGGGCGTCGAAGAACAGCGCGTCGAGATAGGACTCGGAGCTTTCGACTGTGGGCGGCTCGCCCGGACGGAGCTTGCGGTAGATCTCGAGAAGGGATTCCTCGCGCGTATGGCAGGTATCCTTTTCGAGGGTCGCAAGGATCATCGGATCCTCGCCGAACAGCTCCTTGATCTGCGCGTCGGTGGAAACACCGAGCGCACGGATCAGGCAGGTGATGGGGAGCTTGCGGTTTTTATCGATACGGACGTAGAACACGTTGTTGAGGTCGGTCTCATACTCCAGCCACGCGCCGCGGTACGGAATGACCGTCGCGGTGTAGACGTGCTGATCGGCCTTGTCCACCTCGTCGCCGTAGTACATGCCGGGGCTGCGGACGATCTGGGAGACGATGACGCGCTCTGCGCCGTTGATGACGAAGGTGCCGCCGTTGGTCATCAGCGGGAAATCGCCCATGAAGATCTCCTGCTCCTTGATCTCGCCGGTCTCCTTGTTGTGCAGACGCACGCGCACCTTGATGGGCTTTGCATACGTCGCGTCGCGCTCCTTGCACTCCTCAACAGTGTACTTGGGCGGCTCGTTCATGCTGTAATCCAGGAAGCTCAGCTCCAGATTACCTGTGTAATCGCTGATCGTGTCCACATCCTTGAACACCTCGTGCAGGCCCTCGCGGAGGAACCACTCGTAGGAGTCCTTCTGGATCTTCAGCATATTGGGGATCGGGAGAATTTCGTCATGCTTTGCAAAGCTCTTGCGGAGCGTTTTGCCGCACATGACATCCTTGGTCATCGCCATTATGTTTCATCACAGCCTTTCTTTTTGGTTCTGTGTTTTTGACACGCTCGGTCGCGTTGTCGTTTTTTCGCCATATCCTGCTTGCGCTTTCTCTCCCCCGGTGCTATAATCACGATACAAGGGAAGTTTGGCGAAAGCTCATACTCAGGCATTATGGATTACTATTTTAGCATGGTCTGTATGACTTGTCAATTCCTTCTTGAATTTTTTGTGCACTCTGCCGCATTTTCTTTTGAAAATGCGGCTTTTCTATTTTCCGGACAGAAAAGCGGCCCCGGCGAGACTTCGCCGGGGCCGCTTCATCGGCTCAGATGCTGTAAACTCTGCTGTACTCCTCATAGAGCCTTGTGAAATCGGAGGACTTCATCTCCTTGACGCTCTTGAGGTACTGGTGCGTATCGAACTCGTCCGATTCCAGCTCGATCATTGCGACGGCAATGTTCGAGCAGTGGTCGGATATGCGCTCGTAATTGGTCAGAAGGTCGTTGAACACAAAGCCGAGCTGGATCGTACACTGCGCCTTCTGGAGCCGGTCCACATGGTGCAGCTTCAGCTCGTCGCAGAGGTTGTCGATCAGCTCCTCCAGCGGCTCTACACGGGCCGCCAGTGCCAGATCGTTCTCCGTAAATGCCTGCGTCGCCAGCCGGACGATCTCCTCAACAGCGGATTCCAGCACATCCAGCTCATGGCGGGCCTGCGTGGAGAAAGCCAGATGCTTCTCGAAGATCTCCCGCGCGCTCTCGCCGATATTCAGTGCATGGTCGGAAATTCTCTCAAAGTCGGAGATGGTATGCAGGAACTTGGAGACCTCCTCGTTCTGGCTCCCGGTCAGCTCGCAGCCGGTCAGCTTGACCAGATACGAGCCGATCATATCCTCGTATCGATCGACCGTTCCCTCCATCCGCTCGACCATGTCGAAGCCCTTGTCCGTGTAGGAATGCAGAAGCTTGATGGATTCAGTCAGATTGTCCCGCGCTTCCTCCGCCATGGCGTTGACCGACATGCGGCTCTGCTCGATGGCCAGCGCCGGGTGCTTCAAAAAGCGCTCCTCGAGCTGCATGATCGACGGCGTTTCGTCCTTTGCGTCTCCCTTGATAAGGAAGTCCACCAGCGCCTCGATCACATCTGTGAACGGCAGCAGGATCAGCACCTTCACCAGACGGAAAAGCGTATTGAGCGCCGCAATGCTGACGGCGGTCATGCACATACTCATGAATTCGAAGTGGAAGATGGCATTTGCGATGTAGAACACCGCGCCCCAGAACACGACGCCCGCGACCTCAACCACAAGGTAGACAAACGCGGTGCGCCTGCCCTCGACGTTCGCGCCGATGGCGGAGATCAGAACCGGCATGGCCGCGCCGATGGCGATGCCCATGATGAGCGGAAACGCCGTCGCAAAATCGATAACGCCCGTAGAGGCCAGCGCCTGCACGATACCGACGGCCGCCGAAGCGCTCTGGATCACGGCCGTAAAGAGCGTGCCGAAAAGGATGCCGAGCAGCGGATTGGAGAGCTTCGTCATAAACTCGATGAAAACCGGGCTCTGCCGTAGCGGCGAGACCGCCTCGCTCATGGCCGTCATGCCGAACATCAGGACGGCGAAGCCCATCAGGATATCGCCCACATGCCGCCGCGACTGCGTCTTGGAGAACATCCGCAGCACGATACCGACCAGAGAGATGATGCCGGTCAGCGTGGCCGTGGAGAAAAGCTCCGTCCAGCCGCCGCCCGTCCCGCCGATCTCCGACAGGCAGAGTACCCAGCCCGTGATGCTGGTGCCGAGGATGGCGCCCATGACGATGCTGATGGCCTGCCGCACCTTCATCATACCGGAGTTGACGAAGCCGACGACCATGACCGACGTTGCCGAGGAGGACTGGATGACCGCCGTCACGCCCGTTCCGAGCAGAAAGCCCTTGAGCGGTGTTCCCGTCAGACGGTATAAAACGACCTCCAGCTTGCTGCCGGCGACCTTTTTCAATCCGTCTCCCATCAGCGCCATGCCGAACAGGAACAGCGCCACGCCGCTGAGCAGCGAGATCACATTGCTGATGCTCATATCCAAATTCCTCCACACAACAGGCGGTATTCTCTCAATTATGGCCCAAAACAGTTAGATGGTACTCTGCCGATATTAAATATTCTGTCAAATTCATCTTAAATCTATGTTAAACATTGCTTTTTCGTGCTTTTTCCGATAAACTATTTTCAGCGGCAATTGCCGCCGCATCCCTCCCCTTGAAAGTGAGGCGCATTTTATGATCTATCTGCTCGAGGACGACGACAGCATCCGCAAGCTGGTCGTCTACGGCCTGCAAAGTCAGGGCTACGAAGCGCAGGGCTTCGCGCTGCCCTCGGAATTCTGGCGTGCTATGGACGCGCAGCTCCCAGAGCTTCTTCTTCTGGACATCATGCTGCCCGAGGAGGACGGTTTGAGCATTCTGCGGAAGCTGCGCGCAGCCGCACCGACCCGGAAGCTCCCCGTCATTATCCTGACGGCCAAAAATACGGAATACGACCGCGTAGTCGGCCTCGATGGCGGCGCGGATGACTTTATCTCCAAGCCCTTCGGCATGATGGAGCTTCTGGCGCGGGTGCGGGCCGTGCTGCGCCGCGCAGAGCCGTCCGGCGACGCCGGCGGCGTCCAGATCGGCGTGCTCTATATCTGCCCGCCGCAGCACATCGTCCGTGTGAACGGCAAGAACGTGCAGCTGACCAACAAGGAGTTTGAGATTCTCTGCCTGCTGGTGGAAAACCGCGGCATCGTCCTCACGCGCGGCACGCTGATGGACAAGGTCTGGGGCTTCGACTGCGACCGGGAAAACCGAACGCTCGACGTCCACATCCGGACGCTCCGCGTCAAGCTCGGCGAAGCTGGCTCCTGCATCGAGACCGTCCGGGGCGTCGGCTATAAGATCGGCGGCAGAGCATGACCAGAAGGATCTTCCGCAATTCCTTTCTGATTGGCATTACGGTCCTGCTGGTCAGCTCCATTCTTTTCTTCGCCGTCATGTTCAGCAACTACGAGCAGCAGGCGTTTGAGCGTCTGTCCGCCGAGGCGGAAAGCATCGCGCAGGCGCTGGACGAATCCGGCCCGTCCTTTTTGCAGCGCCTTGAGGTCGCCGACCGCGTGACGCTGGTCGCGCCGGACGGAAGTGTCCTCTATGACAGCGCGGCGGACGCCGCCTCGCTTCCGAATCATCTGGCGCGCGAGGAAATTCAACAAGCACTGGAGTGCGGCGAGGGCCGCTGCTCGCGCTATTCGGAGACCTTTCTCGAGCGCACACATTATTATGCCCTGCGGCTGCCGGACGAAAGCGTCCTGCGCACCGCCTGCACGCAGGAATCCATCATTTCCATGGCCATCCTCCTGCTCCAGCCGATCTTGTGGGTCATTGTGCTGGTTCTGATCCTCTGCGGCGTCCTCTCCTTCCGTCTGGCCAAGCAGATCACAAGGCCGATCAACGCCATCGATCTCGACGATCCCGCGCTGGACGAATCGTATCAGGAGTTGGCCCCGCTGATCGGGCGGCTCCAGGACCTGCTGCACACCAGCCGCAGCCAGATGGACGAGCTGAGCCTTCGCCAGCGGGAATTCACCGCCATCACGGAAAACATGCGTGAGGGCTTTCTTCTGCTTGACGGAAAGGCCGATATTCTCTCCAGCAACCACAGCGCGATGCAGGTGCTCGGGCTGGACGCCGGCGAAGCCGTCGGCAGCCTCCGGCTCGTCTGCCGCGATCCCGACATTCTGAAGGTCGTGGAGTCCGCGCTCTCCGGCAGCCACGCCGAGGTGCTGCTCACCCGCGAAAACGTCACCTGGCAGATCATCGCCAACCCCGTCATGTCCGGCGGGAGCGTGGTCGGCGCGGTCGTCCTGCTCATGGACGTGACGGAACGCGAGCAGCGCGAGGCGCTGCGGCGCGAATTCTCCGCCAACGTTTCCCACGAGCTGAGAACGCCGCTGACCTCCATCTCCGGCTTTGCCGAGCTGATGCAGGCCGGACTGGTGCCGATGGAAAAGGTGCAGGAGTTCTCCGCCGACATCTACCGCGAGTCGTGCCGCCTTCTGGAGCTGGTCAATGACATCATCAAGCTCTCGCGTCTGGACGAGGGCGGCGACAAACTGGAGCGTCAGCGGGTCGAGCTGCACGCACTGGCGGAAAATGTGCTTGCAAATCTGGAAAGCGTCGCCGAAAAGTGTCATGTCACGCTTTCGCTCACCGGCGGCGCGGCCTATGTCACCGGCGTTCCGGCACTTCTGAGCGAGATGCTCTACAATCTATGCGATAACGCCGTCAAATACAACGTAGACGGCGGCAGCGTCCGCGTCGATATCGCTCAGAGCACCGCCGAAACCGTCCTCACCGTCTCCGACACCGGCATCGGCATTCCCTACGCGCACCAGAGCCGCGTTTTCGAGCGCTTCTACCGCGTGGATAAAAGCCATTCCAAGGCCGTCGGCGGCACGGGTCTCGGCCTGTCCATCGTCAAGCACGCCGCGCAGTATCATAACGCCCGTCTGGAGCTGAAAAGCGCCGTCGGCAAGGGCACGGAGATCCGCATCCACTTCCCGCATGCCCCATGACTGCCTGTATTCTGTCTATATGCAAAAGGCTATATACAAAAGGCGCTGCCCGCCGGGCAGCGCCTCTTTTATCCTATTCTGCTTTTTACGCCTTCCGGCTGACAAAGCGCCAGCTGTCGCGGCACATATCCTCCACGGACTTTTCCGCCGTCCAGCCGAGGATCTCCTTCGCCTTTTTCGTGTCCGCCCAACAGCAGGCAAGGTCGCCCTCACGGCGCGGCCCGATCACATACGGGATGCGGACGTCGTTGGCCTTTTCAAAGGCGTGTACCAGCTCCAGAACGCTCACGCCGCTGCCGGTGCCGAGGTTGAACGCCTCCGCGCCGGTATGCTCCGCCGCGTATTCCAGCGCCTTGAGGTGTCCCTTCGCCAGATCGACCACATGCAGATAGTCCCGCAGGCAGGTACCGTCCGGCGTGGGATAATCGTCGCCAAAGACCGTCAGCCGTTCGAGCTTACCTGCCGCGACGCGCGCGATATACGGCATCAGGTTGTTCGGGATGCCGTTCGGGTCGTCGCCAAGAAGCCCCGATGCATGGCCGCCGATGGGATTGAAGTAGCGGAGCAGCACCGCCGTAAAGCCCGGCGCGGCCGCCGCGTAGTCGCGCAGCATCTGCTCGATCATGATCTTCGTCCAGCCGTAGGGATTCGTCGCAAGATGCGCCGGCATCGTCTCCGCATACGGCACCGGATTTTCCGGGCCGTAGACCGTCGCGGAGGAGGAAAACACCAGCCGCGTGCAGCCATACTCCGCCATGACCTCCAGCAACGTCAGCGTGCTGTCCAGATTGTTGCGGTAGTAACGCAGCGGGATGCGGCAGCTTTCGCCGACGGCCTTAAGGCCCGCAAAATGAATGACCGCGTCCGGGCGATGCTCCGCAAAAATGCGCTGCATGGCCGCCTTGTCCGCTGCATCCGTCTCATAGAACGCCGGACGCTTTCCCGTGATCTTCTCCACATTTTCCAGCGCCGTGACCTGAGAATTGACCAGATCGTCCACGACGATCACCTCGTGTCCTGCCTCCAGCAGCTCCACGCAGGTGTGACTTCCGATATAACCGGCTCCGCCGGTCACAAGGACCTTCATAGCTTTTCCTCCTGTTCCATGCCGAGCGTACCGAGGAAGCGCAGGAACGCCCTCTGTCCCGCTTCATTCCGCTTGAAAACGCCCGCGTCCTCCAAAACCTGCTCGAATACCGCGCCGACCTCCTGCCGGAGGATCTGCTCCGTATTTTCCGGCGTAAAACGGTGCCGCGTCTTCAGCTCGTCCAGCCAATCCGCGTGCTTGCCGAGCGTCTCGTCCGCGCGGATATCGCGCCCGGTTAGAATGGCCTCGCGCAGCTGCGCAAGCTCCGTGTTCAGTCTTGACGGCAGCACTGCGAGGCCCATGACCTCGATCAGGCCGATGTTTTCCTTCTTGATATGGTGCAGCTGCGCGTGCGGATGGAACACGCCGAGCGGATGCTCCGGTGTCGTGATGTTGTTGCGCAGCACCAGATCCATCTCGTAGGCATCTCCGCGCCGCCGGACGATGGGCGTAATGGTATTGTGCGGCTCGCCGTCAGTCTGCGCGAACACAAAGGCGTCCGGATCGGAGTAGCCGCGCCAGGCGTTCAGTATTTTTTCCGCCAGCTCCGCCAGCTGCGCGCGGTTTTCACTGCGCAGCCGGAGAACGGACAGCGGCCAGCGCACGATCCCCGCCTCCACATCCGCATAGCCGCGGAAGCGCACCTCTTTTTCGATTTCGGCCCGCTCCATGGCAAATTCATAGTGACCGCCCTGAAAATGCTCATGGCTGAGGATGGAACCGCCCACAATTGGAAGGTCTGCGTTGGAGCCGATGAAATAGTGCGGCAGCACTGTCACAAAATCCAACAGCTTCTCAAAGCAGGCCCGGTCAATGCGCATCGGCGCATGCTTCGCGCTCAGGCAGATGCAGTGCTCATTGTAATACACATAGGGCGAATATTGCAGATACCAGCTTTCGCCGCAGAGCGTCATGGGAATGAGGCGGTGATTCTGCCGCGCCGGATGGTTCATCCGTCCGGCGTAGCCCTCATTTTCCGCGCAGAGCTGGCACTTTGGATACCCGGCCTGCGGCGCGAGCTTTGCCGCCGCAATGGCGCGCGGATCCTTCTCTGGCTTCGAGAGGTTGATCGTGATATCCAGCGCGCCGTACTTTCCCTCGTAGACCCACTTCTGATCCTTTGCAATGCGGTCGCGGCGGATATAGTTCGTATCCTGACTGAATTCATAGAACCAGTCCGTCGCCTGCCATGGGCTTTCGTCATACAGCGCACGGAATTTTTCGCGCACCTCGTGCGGTGCGGGCGTCAAAGCGCCCATCAGCTTCGTATCAAAGAGGTCGCGCGAGACCTGATCGTCCGCGCAGATGCCGCGCGTCACGGCTTCCTCCGTCAGCCGCTCCAGGAGCACATGCAGCGGCTCCCGCTCCGGCTCCGCCGCCTCGATCGCATTCAGCCGCATGACCTCCAGCAGCCGGTTGACGGCCCATGTCCGGTCGTCCTCCTGCAAAAGCCCGCAGCGGATCGCATAGTCCGCCAGTCCGTAGATCGTTCCGTTCATCTGCAAGCCTCCAATACCGTACCGCCCGCCTCGCGGATGGAGAGCACATGGCAGCTCCCCTTGCCCATCACGCGCTCAAAGCCCGCGCGGAACGCTTCCAGCTGATCCTTCGGCACGAAGGCCAGCGCCGTTCCGGCAAAGCCGCCGCCGTGGACGCGGCAGGCTCCGTGGCCGTCCAGAAGCTTTTCCGCCAGCGCCAGCGTGAACGCCATCTCCTGATGCTCCTTCGCGCCCAGCGGCGTGACGTTCTGCAAATAGAGCTGCGACGAACGCCCCGACTCGGTCACATACTGCAAAAACGCCTCGAAATTGTCGTTTCGGAGCGCCCGGACCTGAAGCCGGACGCGCCGGTTTTCCTCAAAGAAGTGGATGGCGCGCAGGACGGCGCGGTCGCCGCATTTTTCGCGTGCCTCCGCGATCCGGTCGTAAAACGCCGCCTCGTCCACCTCGCGCAGACAGTTCTTTCCGAACACCGCCGCAACGGCCTTCATTTCCTGCGGGATGGCCGCGTATTCCTGCGTCAGCTCCGCGTGATCGGCGCCGCTGTCGAGAATGCAGAGGCAGTAGCCGCAGCTTTCAAAATCGAAGTCCAGCCGCTCCACCTGCGGCTTTTCCGGGTCGGCAAAGTCGATGGCGATGATGTTGCCGACAGACGAGGCCGTCTGATCCATCAGGCCGCAGGGCTTTCCGAAATAGACGTTCTCCGCATACTGGCCGATTTGCGCGATCTGCACCGGTGTGGCGGCAGAAGCGTTGAAAAGCATGTTGACGATCGTCCCCAGCAGCACCTCAAAGGCCGCGGAGCTGGAAAGGCCGCTGCCCGGCAGCACCGTCGAGGTCACATAGGCGTCAAAGCCCTCGATCTTACATCCGAGCTGCGCGAGCCGCGCCGCTACGCCGCGCACCAGCGCTGCCGTCGTGTTCTTCTCCTCCGGGCGCACAGCCAGCTCGTCCAGCGCCACCTCACACAGGGGATACCCCTCCGACAGGACGCGGATCGCGTTCCCGCCATTTTTCCCAACCGCCGCGCGTGTATCCAGATCGACCGCAGCCGCCAGCACGCAGCCGTGCTGATGATCGGTGTGATTGCCGCTCAGCTCCGTCCGTCCCGGCGCTGAAAAGATCCATTCCGCTTCCCTTCCGAACTGTTTCCGGAAGCCCTGCTTCAGCGTTTCATACATTTTCCGGCTCTCCTTTCGCCATCTGTCGGGCCGCACAGAAGCTTTTCCGCCGCTCCTGTGCGCAGCTCTTTGTCTCTGCATTCTATTCTAGGTGTTTATGTTGCGCATTCAATGGAATATCCGATATTTATATGGATTTTTGTTGCGCACTGTGCTATGATTCGGATATCCGCCGTGAAAGGGGCCGTCAAATGCCGCAGTATTTCAAGCACTCCTACAAATCCAGCGCCGCCGGGCTTCCTCTGGTCGTCAAGAACGTGGGCTTTCAGCAATGTACGCCCGGCTATCACTGGGGCGCAGGTATGCGCGACCATTATCTTCTTCACTATGTCGTCTCCGGCAAGGGGACCTACACGCTGAACGGAAGCTCCTACCCCGTCCGTGCCGGTCAGGTTTTTCTGGTCTGGCCGAACACGCTCGTGCGCTACTGCGCTGACGAGTCTGACCCATGGGAATATTACTGGCTGGGCTTCACTGGCCCGGACGCAGCGGCGCTTGCCGCGCAGAGCGGCATCCACCCGGAGGCGCCGGTGCGCTCCGTCGGCTTCGGCCGCAGCATCCAGCAGTACATCACCGCAATCTACGACGCGCGCGGCCAGTCCGTCTGGAGCCGGACGCAGATGCTGGGCTATGCCTATCTTCTGCTCGGAAAGCTGGTCGAGGGACAGTCGGAGCCGGAAAACCGCTCCGACTGCGTGGAAAAGGCGGCGGAATTTCTCTCCAACAACTACGCCGATCAGATCACCATTGACGACGCCGCCGCCTTTGCGGGCGTCAGCCGCAGCTGGCTCTACCGGGGCTTTCAGCGCCGGTACGGGAAATCGCCGCTGGCCTATCTGGAGGAGCTTCGGATGCAATACGCCGCGCAGCTGCTGCGGACGACCGCCCTGCGCGTCAACGAGATCGCGTGCTCGGTCGGCTATCTGGATGCGCTCTATTTTTCCAGAGCCTTTTCCCGCCGCATGGGCCTTTCGCCGACCGCCTACCGCGCGGCAGGTCTGCCCTCTACGGACGCGGGCTTATGAAAAACCGGCGGAGCTGCTTACGCTGCTCCGCCGGTCACTTTTCCATTCAGCCGACGCGGATGCTGAGATCCGAAACGGCGATCCCCTGTTCATAGGGATTGCAGCAGGCATTGACCGTCTCCGCAACGCCCGCAGCGTCCAGCACATAATAGGAGCCGCCGCCCAGATTTGTCGCCGTGCCCGGAAGCGTCTGCGTGTGGATGTCCGTCATATCACAGACCGCCGCGGCCTCCGCCAGCCAGAGATAATTCTCCGCCGTCAGATTGCTGTCCGTATACTGGGAAAGCGTCTTGAGCGCACCGGGCAGCCGGACGAGCTTTCCCGGCGTGAGCCACTGGCTGAGCGCGGCGGAAACGAACGCCCGCTGCACGCTGACGCGGTCGAGATCCGCCATCGCGTAGCCGGAGCGGAAGCGAACCAGCTGCATGGCCTCGTCTCCGTTCAGCTTCTGTTCGCCCGCCTTCAGATCGATCTGAAGCCCCTGCGTGGGGTCGCTGTACTGCATGTCCATCGGCACGTTGAATTCCACGCCGCCCATGCAGTCGATCAGCTTTTCAAAGCCCGCAAGGTCGATCAGCACATAGCCGTCCGGCTCAAAGCCGATGATCTCCGTCACACGCTGCATCAGCTCCTTCATGCCGCTCTCACCGCCTCCGGCCCAGCCGTAGGCCGAGCTGATCTTCGGCACGGAGTATTCGCAGAACACGAGCGTATCGCGCGGGATGGACACCAGACTCAGCTTGCCGTTCTCCCGATCGACCGACAGGAGCATCATCGTGTCCGTCCGGTAACCGTCCTGATCCGTTCCGGCCAGCAGGATCGTCGAACAGCCCTTGCGCCGCGCGCCAAGCGCGTTTTCGCTCTCCGGCTGCCTTGCCAGGATCAGCAGCGCCGCCGCGCTGGCAACGACCATCGTCAGCAGCACCAGCAGCAAGGCGCGCACCGGATGGCGCTTTCTTTTCTTCTCCGGCTGCGGCTCGTCCCGGCGCTCCTCGCGCTGGGCGACCTGTTCGCGCTGGTATACCGTTTCCTCTCCGTTTCCCTGCTCATAAAGCCATTTCGCGTAGTCCTGCTCGTCTGCGGGAGGCTCCGGACGGGTACGCCGGCGGGGATTCTTCTTCCACTGCTCCAGCTCCTGCATTTTCCGTTCCTCCTCCGCCTCGCGTTCGAGCCTCAGGCGTTCCCGCTCCTGACGCTGCTGCTCCCGCTCCCGCTCATACTGCGCACGGCGTGCGGTCTGATAGGCAGGCTTGGACTGCTCATAATATGTCAGCGGCTTATACACCACGGTCGCGTCCGACATTGCCTCCGGCGGAAATGCCGGTGTCTCAGGCGCCTCCTCCTGTGGAAGCTCCGGCGCAGCTGCATCCCCATCCGCAGCGTCCTCTCCCCCGCTTTCATTCACAGGTTCTGCGTTTTCATTCAGAAGATTCTTTACGTCGGAAAGGAGTTCATCTACCTCACGGTCCAATTTTTGGATGTCAAAGCCGTCTCTGTTGTCCATAAGAAGGCTCCTTTCTTTTGGTCCATTACAAAAAGCCGCGTCTTTTGCACGTTCAGACCTTGTTTTGACATTTTATTATAACAGATATTCACCAATTTGTAAACACTGTGTATTTTGACACGCTTCTGTTTGAAATCAAGCCGCAACTGTGATATGATGTGAAAAATATGCTGAAAACGGAGACGAGCCGAATGAATACAGATGTTTCCATCGTCCGCTGTGATGAATATGAAGCGGAAACCTGCCGCCGCGCACTGGAAAGCGTGCTTGCACCGCTCGGCGGTCTGGACTGGGTGCAGCCCGGTATGCGCATCGCCGTCAAGGTCAATCTTGTCTCTGCCATGCCGCCGGAGGGCGCCGCGACGGTGCATCCGACGCTGCTGTGCGAGCTTGTGCGGATGCTGACCGCGCGCGGAGCCAGCGTCGTTCTGGGCGACAGTCCCGGCGGGCTTTACACGCCCGCGCATCTGGCGCACGTCTACGACGTGACCGGAATGCATGAATGCGAAAAATACGGTGCGCAGCTCAATCAGGATTTCTCTCAGGCCATCGCCAGCTTCCCGGACGCCGTCTGTGCGCATCAGTTCACCTACACCGCGTGGCTCGACAAGGCTGATGCCATCATTGATTTCTGCAAGCTCAAGAGCCACGGCATGATGGGCATGTCCAACGCCGCGAAAAATCTCTTCGGCGTCATTCCCGGCACCATGAAGCCGGAATACCACTACAAATACCCGGACGCAGGCGATTTTTCCAATATGCTCATTGACCTGAACGAGTATTTCAAGCCCCGTCTGTGCATCTGCGACGCCGTCGTCTGCATGGAGGGAAACGGCCCCACGCAGGGCACCCCCGTCCACCTCGGCGCGATCGCGGCAGCGTACTCGTCTCACAAGCTCGACCTGCTCTGCGCCGATCTGATCGGCCTCACAGCAAAAGATGTGCCGACGCTCGCAGCAGCACTGGCGCGCGGTCTGATCCCGCCGACGGCGGCGGAGCTGCATGTGTGCGGCGACTATGCCGCGCTGCGCAAGCCCGACTTTGACGTGCCCGAGGCTCAGAAGCCGATTGCAGCGTTCCACGTCGGAAGCGGCATCATCGGCAAGATCACCGCCTCCATTGCGCGCAGAGCTTTCCGCTCCGACCCCAGCGTCCATGCGCCGGAATGCATCGGCTGCGGCAAATGCGCCAACATCTGCCCTGCCAAGGCCATCAAAATGAAAAACAAGCTCCCGAAAATTGACCGCTCCGCCTGCATCCACTGCTTCTGCTGTCAGGAGTTCTGTCCAAAGGGTGCGATGAAGGTGCGCCGGACGTTTATCGCGCGGCTTCTGAATCGCTGACCGCGCCCATTGTGCGCAAAAATCGTGCCGCGTTATCCTGAAAAGCAGGAAAAGTGTTGCGGTTGCACGAAAGAAATGGTATACTTTTTAGACGCGGCATTCCGGCGGTGTGTGTGAGCCGGAATTTCGCAGGGCGTTCCGGAGGAGGGGCGCCCAAGGGTGTGTATCTGTAAAAACAGAAAGGATGACAAATATGAGCATTTCTTCCTCTGCGCCGTGGCTCAAATATTATGGCAATACCCCGCATCACCTGACCTATCCGAAGGAAAGCCTCTACGGCATGGTGCGCAAGGCCGCAGAAAAGTTCCCCAAAAACTACGCCTATGAATTCATGGGCAAAAAGACGACCTACGCGGAATTTATCCGCCGCATCGACGAGACGGCCAAGGCCTATCTCGCACTCGGCATCGGCAAGGGCGACCATGTTACCATCTGTATGCCGAACTGCCCGCAGGCGGTGGACAGCTTCTATGCGCTCAACCGCATCGGCGCCATCTCCAATATGATCCACCCGCTTTCCGCAGCTGGTGAGATCCGTCACTATCTTGATTTTTCCCATTCCAAGGCGGTCCTGACCCTCGATCAGTTCTATACGAAGGTCGCCTCCGTCATGCCGGAGCTTCAGAATTCCGACTGCAGGCTGCTCCTTGCCCGCATTCAGGACGAGCTTCCGCTGGCGCTTGCCGTCGGCTACGACCTGACCAAGGCGCGCAAATACCCCGCACCGCCGCGGCGCGGCAATTACATCTGGTGGAGCGAGTTCATGCGCATGGGTCGGAGGAAGAATCTTCCGCTGCCGAAAAAGCTTCCCGCCGCGAATGACTGCGCCTCCATCCTCTACTCAGGCGGCACGACCGGCACCACCAAGGGCATCATGCTCAGCAACCTGAACTTCAACGCTCTTGGCCTCCAGACCATCGCGGCCTCCGGCTTTGCACCCATCGACGGCATGAAGATGCTCTCCGTCATGCCGGTGTTCCACGGCTTCGGCCTCGGCATCGGCATCCACACCGCCCTGATTGGCGGCGCGTGCTGCATCCTCGTCCCGCAGTTCAACGTCAAGACCTACGCCGATCTGCTCATCAAAAAGCAGCCGAACATCATTCCGGGCGTCCCGACGCTGTTTGAAGCGCTGCTGCGCGCGGAGAAGCTGGAAAATGCCGACCTCAGCTGCCTCAAGGGCGTGTTCTGCGGCGGCGACAGCCTTTCCATCGAGCTGAAAAAGAAGGTTGATGAATTCCTGAAGGCGCACAACGCCTCCGTCCAGATCCGTCAGGGCTACGGCCTGACCGAGTGCGTCACGGCCAGCTGCCTGACCCCGAAGGACTATAACCGCGTCGGCTCCATCGGCGTTCCCTTCCCGGATACCTACTACAAGATCGTCAAGCCCGGCACGACCGACGAGGTCGATCCCAACGTGGAGGGCGAGATCTGCATCAGTGGCCCGTCGGTCATGCTCTGCTACATGAACAACGAGTCCGAGACGGCCAACACACTCCGCCGTCACGCCGACGGACGCATCTGGATGCACTCCGGCGACCTCGGCAAGATGGACGAGGACGGCTTCGTCTACTTCTCCCAGCGCATCAAGCGCATGATCATCACCTCCGGCTACAACGTCTATCCCGGCCAGCTGGAAAACATCATCGACGGCCATGAGAAGGTCCTCCTCTCCTGCGTCATCGGCGTCAAGGACCCGTACAAGATCCAGAAGGTCAAGGCGTTCGTCGTGCTTCGTCCGAACTATGAGCCGTCCGACGCCATCAAGCAGGAGCTGTTTGACTACTGCCGCGGCCAGATCGCCAAATACGCAATGCCGTATGACATTGAGTTCCGCACGGAGCTTCCCAAGACGCTGGTCGGCAAGGTCGCCTACCGCGTCCTCGAGGAGGAAGAGGCGGAGCGTCAGGCTGCGCAGGACGCCGCACAGGAATAACACGATATCTGCATGTGCGGGCCTTCCGGCCCGCACATCTGTTCAGGAGGCCGATATGCCGGAAAAACGTGAACGCATCTGGGAGCTGGACGCTCTGCGCGGCTTCTGCATTCTCTGCGTGATCTTCATTCATTTCATGTTCGATCTGGGCTTTTTCTTCGGGAAGGAGCTTCATTTTCCGCCGCTGTATACCTTCATTCAGCAGTACGGCGGCGCGATCTTCGTCATACTCTCCGGCTGCTGCGCAACGCTCGGCTCTCGGAGCTTCCGGCGCGGTGCGCTGGTGTTCGCATGTGGGATGCTCATTACGCTTGTGACGTGGGGCATGTATTTGCTCCATATGGCAGGCGCGGATGTCGTTGTGAAATTCGGCGTGCTGCATCTGCTCGGCATCTGCATGATGCTCTATCCCCTCTTTAAGAAGCTGCCGACCGCCGCCATCTGCGCCGTCTCCGCCGTCTGCATCGTCGTGGGCTATCTGCTTCAGGGCATGGTCTTTGAGGTCAGATGGCTCTTCCCACTTGGCGTTCTCTATCCCGGCTTTACCTCCAGCGACTACTTCCCGGTCTTTCCGCAGCTCGGCTGGTTTCTGCTCGGCGTTGTGCTCGGGCGGACGTTCTACCGTGAGAAGCGAACGCTGCTTCCCGGCCGCGCGCAGGACTTTTTTCTTCTGCGCTTTTTCCGCTGGTGCGGGCGGCATTCGCTCTGGATCTATCTGCTGCACCAGCCGCTCGTCTACGGCGCGCTGGAGCTGATCGCAGCACTGAAAAAATAAGCACAAAAAGTCCGGAAGCCAACGACTTCCGGACTTTTCATATATTTTGCGAGATCCGCTCAGAACACCCGCACCAGCAGCTGCGTGACCAGCACCACCGCGATCAGCGCGATGGGATAGGTCGCCGCGTAGGCGGAGGCGACGTTGCTCGTGCCCGCCACATGAATGAGCGTACCGAGTGCCGGCGTCGAGGTCATGCCGCCGGTGATCGAGCCGAGAATATTCAGCAGATTCAGCTTCAGCACGAATTTCGCCACCAGATATCCAAGGATCATTGGCAGCAGCGTCATGACCACGCCGTAGACGAAATAGATTGGCTTAAAGTAGCGCACGAAGCTCATACCGCCCGAAACGCCCGCGCCGATCAGGAACACCATGAGTCCCAACTCGCGGAAGGTTTCCAGCACCTTTTTGCTCGGCATAAGGTCGGCGCGGCCAACGTGGCCGAAATGACCGAATACGAGCGAGATCAGAAGCGTGCCGCCGGTCGTCGTCAGCGAGAAAAAGTTGAACAACTTGACAGAACCAAGCAGGATTCCAAGCACCGCAGCCACTGCAAACGGCGTAAAGCCGAAATCGTCGAATTCCAGCAATCTTCCCTTGAACTTGGCCACGTCGCCGGTCTCCACATGCGTGATCTTCCGCACCTCCTCGGCCATATCCGCATGGACAATGCGCGGCATCAGCTGCACAAACAGCACGACGCCGATGACGCCAAAGAGATACGCAATGCCGTAGCCGACCGTGACCGCATCCTGATACTGCGCGGAAACGGCCTCCTTCGTCGCGGAGAACGCAGGCGTGGAGGTCAGTGCGCCGGACAGGAGGCCCGTCACGATGGCGGTGAGCTGCTTGGGATCATAGCCCGGCGTACCGCTCTCGATCAGCCGCCCTACGAAAATGCAGAGCACTGCCGCAAGGCCGCCGGAGAGGATGATGACAAAGCCCAGCAGAACATAGGATTTGAAGTTCTTCTTCATGTTCTTGAAGAAGTTCGGCCCGGCAATAAAGCCGACGGAGGTAACGAAGAACACAAGGCCGAGATTTTCAACGATCTTCAGCGCCTGCGACGCATAGTTGACCTCTTCGATCACGAACTTGGAGTTGAAACGGACGCCGAAGAAGCCGCCGTAGATCAGCGCGATCACAAATACGCCCGCCGTTCCGAGGCTGATGCCCTTAATGGTGATTCTTCCGAGAATGTAGCCGAAAGCCGCGATCGCAAAGACGGACAGCATCAGGAAGCTGGCTGCGTTTATGGAAAAAGACATTAGATTTTATCCTCGCTTCTCTTTTCTCTCATTCTATGCGGCGCTGCAAACGCAGCGCCGCATACTTTTTCTATTCAGGCGTTGACCTTTCTGGTGTAGTCCGGGAGCAGCTGCGGCGAGACCTTGCCAGTATCGATCCCGGCGGCCTCACGCTCGGCCTCAAAGTCCGCGACATGTTCGAGCGTCAGTGCGCCGACCGTCACGGACTTTGCCTTTTCGGCTGCGTGCTGGCCCGCGTTGCGGCCAAAGACGATCACGTCGAGCAGGCTGTTGCCCATCAGGCGGTTGCGTCCGTGGATGCCGCCCACGACCTCGCCTGCGGCAAAGAGATTCTCCACGTCCGTCTGCCCATCGACCGAAATGTGCAGGCCGCCGTTCTGGTAGTGGAGCGTCGGATAGACGAGGATCGGCTCCTTGCGGATGTCGATGCCGTGCTTGCCGAACATGCGCATCATGGCGGGGATACGCTTTTCAATGGTGCCCGCGCCGTGCTTGAGCTCGATCATCGGCGTGTCCAGCCAGACCGCATCGCCAAGCGGCGTCTTGACGCCCTTGCCGTGTGCGGAGCACTCCCGGATGATGGAGGCCGCCGCCACATCGCGCGTTTCCAGCGGGTTCATGAACACCTCGCCGTCCCGGTTGACGAGCATCGCGCCGACCGAACGCACCTTCTCCGTGACAAGCGCGCCGAAGATCTGCGCCGGGAAGGCCGCGCCGGTGGGATGGTACTGAAGTGTATCCGGATACAGAAGCTTCGCGCCCGCGCGGTAGCCGAGAATCAGACCGTCGGCCGTCGCGCCGTAGTGGTTGGAGGTCGGGAAGCCCTGATAATGCAGGCGTCCCGCACCGCCGGTCGCAAGGATGACGGTCTTTGCCCGCGCGATGAGCAGCTCCTTCGTCTCCATGTTCAGGAGCACCGCACCCGCGCAGTGTCCGTTTTCGTCCTTGATAAGCTCAATGGCGGAGGTGAAGTCCACGACCTGAATATCCGTGTGATTCAGCACCTCGTCGCGCAGCGTCCGCATGATCTCCGCACCGGAGTAGTCCTTGGCCGCGTGCATACGCTTGCGGGAGGTACCGCCGCCGTGGGTCGTAATCATGGTGCCGTCGGGCGTCTTGTCGAATTCCACGCCAAGCTCCGACAGCCACTGGATGGCCTCCGGCGCGTCCATGACGAGCTTGTAAAGAAGATCCTTCTGCGCAGCGAAGTGGCCGCCGCCGTAGGCATCCAGAAAATGCTGCGCCGGGGAATCGTTCGGCTTATCTGCCGCCTGAATGCCGCCCTCGGCCATCATGGTGTTGGCGTCGCCCATGCGGAGCTTCGTGACGAGCAGCACCTTTGCGCCCGCTTTCTGCGCCTCGATGGCCGCCGAGCAGCCGGCGCCGCCGCCGCCGATGATGAGCACGTCCGCGTCATAGTCCGGGTTCGTCAGATCGGGCAGCTTTTCCTCGATGCGGGGCTTTCCCTCGAGCAGCGCCGCCAGCTCCAGCGGGACCTTGCTGCCCTTGCTCGGGCCGATGCGGAGCGTTGTAAACTGGTTCTCACGGTAATCGGGATGGAACGTCCGGAGCAGAACGTCCTTCTCCTCCGCAGTCATGCGGCGAGGGTCAAGCTTTGCATTTTCCTCGCGGTGCGCCTCCACCAGCCGGATGGATTCCTGAATTTTCGGATCGGTATACATGGCTTTTCCCTCCTTACTTTTCGATCTCACGATGGTTGTAAAGCTCCTTGATCTCGTCAAGCGGCTTTTCCATCAGGCTTTCGATCAGGGCCTCGAATTTTCCGTCCCTGACCTCCTGGACACGCTCATCCAGGTGCTCGCAGTGCGGCGCAAGGTATTTGCCGTTGAGACGGCGCGCCAGCATGGCGACCTGCGGATGCGAGATGCCCGCCGGGCAGCGGGAGGAGCAGACACCGCACATGACGCAGTCGAAGGACTCCTCGGCGCACTTTTCATACTCGCCGCGCTGGGCGTAGGCGATATACTGCATGACGTTCAGACCCTGCGTGCAGGCCTTGGTGCAGGCGTTGCAGCCGACGCAGGCGTAGATCTCGGGATAGAGCTGCATCATGATCTGCTCCGTCGGCTTGACCTTTTCCACGTCGTAGACGGCCTTCACCAGCGGGAAGAAGGGCAGCGTCGCCACATACATATTGTTTTCGACCTTCGTCGAGCAGGCAAGGCACGCCTTCAGCTCCCGGTCGCCCGCGATGCGGTAGATCGTGGCGCACGCGCCGCAGAAGCCGTTGCGGCAGCCGCAGCCGCGCACGAGCTGGTAACCCGCGTACTCCATCGCTTCCATGATGGTCAGGCTTGCAGGCACCTCATATTTCTTGCCGAACAGAAAAACGTTCACCATGTTTTCCATTGCGTTCTCTCCTTAATATTCGTTGGGCAGCTCGTCGAGCTGGTCGAAGCGGAACACCGGACCGTCCTTGCAGACGTATTTGTCGCCGATGTTGCAGCGGCCGCACTTGCCGAGGGCGCATTTCATCTTCAGCTCCATCGTGGTGTAGACCTGTTCGCGTGCGAAGCCAAGCTCTATCAGGCCCGCCAGCGTGAATTTGATCATGATGGGAGGGCCGCACATGACGACGGTCTTGTCGGTCGTGAAGCCAAGCTCTTTAACGTAGTTCGGCACGAAGCCGACGTGGCCGTCCCACTCCGGCTGCTCACGGTCGATGGTCAGATGGACGGAAATGCCGTCCTCCCTGCACCACTCGTCAAGGATTTCCTGATAATCGACCAAATCCTCCTTCGAGCGCGAGCCATAAACAATGTCGATCTTGCCGTAGCGGTCACGGTAGTGGCGGCAGTAGTTGATGACCGAGTGCAGCGGCGCAAGGCCGATACCGCCCGCGATAAACAGAAGATCCTTTCCCGCGAACGCAGTATCGACCGGGAAGCCGTTGCCATAAGGCCCGCGGATGGTGATCTGCTGGCCCTCCTCCATGCCGTGGAGCCATTCGGTCACGCAGCCGCACTTCTTGATGGAGAATTCGACGAATGCCTCCTCCGTGGGGCTGGAGGTGATGGAAAACAGCGCCTCGCCCACGCCGGGAATGGAGAGCATCGCGCACTGGCCGGGGATGTGCTCAAAGGGCTTTTTCCCGTCGAGACCGACCACACGGAAGGTCTTGACGTCCGGAGTATCGACGCGGATCTTCGTCACGACGCCGATCATCGGGATCAGAGGGTCTTTTCTCATTTTTCCGCACCTCCCAGCTCCTTGATGACCTTGACGATGTTCATATGGATCGGGCACTTTTGCAGGCACCGGCCGCAGCCGACACAGCCGAACGTCCCCTCGTGATTGTCGGGATGGTAGACCAGCTTGTGCATAAAGCGCTGACGGAAGCGCTCAAGCTGCGTCGGGCGCGGCTGACCGGCGGACATCTTCGTGAAGTCCGAATACATGCAGCTATCCCAGCAGCGGAAGCGGCGCACCGTCTTTCCGTTATTGAATTCCTGAATGTCATAGCACTGACAGGTCGGGCAGACGAACGTGCAGGTGCCGCAGCCGAGACATGCCTCCGAGAGCGATTTCCACTCCGGCCGGCCGAACAGCTCCTTCGTCTTACCAGCGCCGACGGAAGAGAGATCAAGCTCTGCCAGCGGCAGTTTTTTGAGAATTTCGCGCACTTTTTCCTGCTGGGCCGCAACGGCAGCGCCGTCGGCGTCCTCCAGGATGGAAAGCTCCGCCGTCAGGCCTTCGCCCTTTTCGGTATTCGCGCGCCAGTAGAGGCTTTCCGCATCCATCCAGCACGTCACATCGCCCGCAGGCTCCGCTGCGTCGATGCCGAACACACCGCAGAAGCAGGTTTCCTCCGGCTCGGAGCAGGCCATCGTCACGACGGTCGCATTGCTCCGGCGGTTCTGATAGTAGGTGTCCGCTGGCTCCGCCAGAAACACGCTGTCGAGAATGTCAAAGCTCCGGCAGTCGCAGGCGCGTACGCCGAACAGCACGAACGGCGCTGTTTCGTCGCGCGTCTCGATCAGATCGATCTGCTTGCCGGTGACCTTGAAGCCCATCAGGTTTTCGACCTGCGGGAAGAAGAGGTCCTTGGCGCTGCGCACCGTATTGAGCGCGCCGGAAAGCGCCGTTCCCTCCTGCCAGACGGTGAAATACGCCTGTTTTCCCTTACCATCGGCAGGGATATAGAGCGTCTGCTTCGAGGAAATGGCGGCAAAGAGCCGGTTCAGCTCCGATCTTGCAATTTTTTTCATGCCTGCGCGCCTCCTCTCTCGTATACGACGGACGGCTCACAGTCGTCCTTGCGGAAGTCCATCAGCGGCGGCCGGGAATCAAAATCGGCTCCGGCCTGATAGACGCCGTACAGCTCGTTCGAGTCCTTGATGAACTTGCGGTTGAGCAGATGCAGCAGGATGTGCTGCGGGCAGACACGGGAGCACTCGCCGCAGTCGGTGCAGCGGGAGGCAACGTGGAACGCCCGGATGATGTGGAAGAAATTCTCTTCAAAATCGTCGGCAGCGGCCTTGTTGTCGGTGCCGAGCGCGTGATTGTCAAAGACGCACTTCTCGCAGGAGCACGCCGGGCAGACATTGCGGCAGGCGTTGCAGCGGATGCAGCGCGAAAGCTCGCCGCGCCAGAACGCGAAGCGCTCCTCCGGCGTCATTGCCTCCAGCTTTTCGACCGCTTCAAAGCGCGCGTCGCCGCAGTCCTCGCCCTGTTCGCCGAGCAGCTCGTCAAAATATGCGATCCGCTTCGACTTGCAGACCATGCAGCGTTCGAGCAGCGCGTCCTTCTTCGCAGCGGTTTTTTCGCCGTACAGCGTCGAGACGAGCAGCTCCTCGCCGCGTTCCTCCACACCGGTTACGCCCTTAAAGCCAAGGGCCTTCAGCTTTTCGATGTCGCACGTTCCGTCGCACTGTACGCCGACGACGTAGACATTCTCCTTCGCAATGCGGTGCTCCTTGCACAGCTGCACAAAGGAATAGGAATCGCACGGCTTCAGGAAGGCCGCGATCCGGCCGCCCTTTTTTGACTCGGCAATCAGATATTTTGAGACGTTTGCAGCGGAAAAAACGCTCCAAACGAAATCCTTTTCCACCTCCTCCGCAGAGGTGAACACAGCGGGCGTCAGATCGTAGAAAAACTCGCCGGCTTTCCAGCCGATCACCCGGTCGACAACGCCGTCCTTGAGAAGCTGAATTGCTTTTTCCTTTACTCTTTGCATCTCAGGTCCTCCAATCTGCGGTTTTCGCCGAGCTTTGTAATGGTCTCCACAAAGTCATTCATCGTCGCGGCGAATTTTGCACCCTCCGCCGCCGAGACCCACTCGACGCGCGTGCGCTCCTTCTCGATGCCGAGATAGTCGAGCATCGAGAACAGCAGCGTCATACGGCGTCTTGCGTAGTAATTGCCGGTCGTATAGTGACAGTCGCCGGGATGGCAGCCGCAGAGGATCACGCCGTCCGCGCCGCGCTGGAACGCGCGGAGAATGAACATCGGGTTCAGACGGCAGGAGCACGGGATGCGGATGATCTTGACATTTGCGGGATAGGTCAGGCGGTTCGTTCCGGACAGATCCGCGCCTGCATACGAGCACCAGTTGCAGCAGAACGCCACGATGGTGGGTTTCCAGCCTTCATTTACTTGCATATCGCATCCACCTCCGCGAGAATCTGTCTGTTCGAGAAGCCCTTGAGGTCCATCGCGCCGGACATGCACGCAACAGTACATGCACCGCAGCCCTGACAGACCGCCGGGTTGACCTGCGCCACGCGCCGGATGAGCGTCGTGCGGTTCGGGCCTCTGAATTCCTTGTCAATGTAAGTGATCGCACCGTAGGGGCAGACCTTTTCACAGTTGGAGCAGCCGTTGCACATCATTTCGTCCGGCTGCGCCACGCACGGATTGCAGGTCAGGCTGTCCTTGCACAGAAGGCCGATGACCTTCGAGGCCGCCGCTCCGGCCTGCGCGACCGTCTCGGGGATATCCTTCGGGCCTTGGCACGCACCGGAGAGGAACACGCCCGCCGTCGGGCTTTCGACCGGACGGAGCTTCGGATGTGCCTCGGTGAAGAAGTCGTTGGTATCCATCGAAGCCGTCAGCATCGTGGCGAGCGGTCTTGCGCTCTTGTCCGGCTCGATGGCCGCGGCCAGCACGACCATATCGGCGTCGATGTGCAGCTGCTGGTTCCCGATCAGATCGGACGCCTGCACCTTGAGCTTTCCACCCTCGGGCACGACCTTGCCGACCATGCCCTTTATGTAATGCACGCCGTATTCCTCGACCGCGCGGCGATAGAACTCGTCAAAATTCTTGCCCGGCGTACGCACGTCGATGTAGAACACATAGACGTCTGTGTCGGGATATTTTTCGCGGCAGAGCATCGCGTGCTTTGCCGTATACATACAGCAGATCTTGGAGCAGTACGGCTTGCCCTTTTCTCCGCCGTCGCAGCGGGAGCCGACGCACTGCACGAACACGATGGTCTTGGGATGCGTTCCGTCGGACGGACGCAGCAGCGTGCCGCCGGTAGGACCGGCCGCGTTCATCAGGCGCTCGAATTCGAGGCTCGAAACCACGTCCGGACTCTTCGAATACGCAAACTCGTCGAACTTGTCCAGCGAGATGGGGTCAAAGCCCGTCGCAGCGACGATCGCGCCGTATTCGCGCTCCAGAAGCTCGTCCTTCTGCTTGTAGTCGATGGCTCCGGCGGTGCAGACCTTCGAGCAGACGCCGCACTTGCCGGTTTTCAGCATGGTGCAGTAATTGGGGTCGATGGTCGCCACCTTCGGCACCGCCTGCGCAAACGGGATATAGATGGCGCGGCGGTTATCCAGGCCGAGGTTGAACTCGTTCGGCACCTTTTTCTGCGGGCACTTTTCCGTGCAGAGTCCGCAGCCGGTGCAGACGTCCTCGTTGACATAGCGCGCCTTTTTGCGGATGGTCACATGGAAGTTTCCGACGAAGCCCTTGACCGCCTCTACCTCGGAATACGCATAAATGTGGATTTTTTCATTCTGCGCCGCATCGACCATCTTCGGCGTCAGGATGCACGCCGCACAGTCGAGCGTCGGGAAGGTCTTGTCGATCTGGGTCATTTTGCCGCCAATGGTCGGCTTTTTCTCGACGATATCGACCTCAAAGCCCGCGTCCGCAATGTCCAGCGCGGTCTGAATACCGGCGATGCCGCCGCCGATGACGAGCGCACGCTTGGTAACGGGACTGGTGCCTGCCGTGAGCGGCGCGTTGAGCTGCACCTTGGCGATGGCGGCCCGTCCGAGAATGACGGCCTTTTCCGTCGCTTCCTCACGGTTTTTATGAATCCACGAGCACTGCTCACGGATGTTAGCGATCTCGACCATATAGGGGTTCAGCCCCGCCTTCTCGCAGGTCTTGCGGAAGGTCTGCTCGTGCATACGCGGCGAACAGGAGCAGATGACCACGCCCGTGAGCTTTTTCTCATGAATGGCGTCGCGGATCATATCCTGACCGCTCTGAGAGCACATATAGGGATAATCGGTAGCGAAAACAACGCCCGGCTCCTGTCCGAGAGCCTTTGCGACCGCTTCCACGTCTACCGTTGCGGCAATGTTGGTGCCGCAGTGACATACGAATACGCCGATTCTCTGCATTGTTTTCCCTCCTTACTTCTTATATTTGCGGAATGCGCTGGTGATGGCCTGCTGCGGCAGGCTCTCGTCCAGCAGCGCCGGGATCTGCTCCGGCTTCAGGTGGTCGCCGCCCTGCTTCCGGACGGCGGCAAGGCGCACCGCCTCGATGAGCGCCGCCGGCTCCACGCTGCGCGGGCAGCGCTCGACGCAGGCAAAGCAGCTCAGGCAGCGGTAAATGCCTCTGGAATTCAAAAGCTCATCGATGCGGCCATTCTCCACCATGTCCACAAACTGGTGCGGATGGTAGTCCATTTCGTCATACGCCGGACACGCGCCGGAGCATTTGCCGCACTTCATGCACTTTCTGGGATTCACACCGGCGATGCGGGTGATGTCGTCCATCAGCTTCTGATTCATTCGGCATCCTCCTTCACGCCCAGCGCCTCGGCCAGCAGCTCGGTGAAATAGTACACCGGCAGGCCGTCCACGGCGTTTTCCTTCAAATTATACATGCAGAGCGGGCAGGCCGTGATGAGCGCCTCCGCACCGCTGGCTTTGGCATTGTTCATAATTTTTGCGACCTGTTTTTGTGCAAATTCCTTGCCCTCGATGGTCGAGTAGCCGCCGCAGCACTCGTTGCGCAGCCCGTAATAGACCGGCTCTGCGCCGATGGCGCGAATGAAATTCTCGATGATCGTCGGATTTTCCGGATCGTCAAAGCCAAGCTCCCGGCTGGGCCGGAGCAGCAGGCAGCCGTAGTACGCGCCGATCTTCCGACCCGTCAGAGGCTTTACGACCTTTTTCGCCAGCTCATCAAAGCCCACGCGGTCGCGCAGCACCTCGAGATAGTGCAGCACGTTCGTCTCGCCGGTATACGGCGTTTCGAGCTTCAGATAGTTCTGTACGCGGGATGCCAGCACCTCGTCGTTCTTCATATCGCCGTTCACCCGCTTGATGACGTGGTGGCAGGCGGAGCAGAGCGTGACCAGCTCGTTTCCGAGATCGCGCGCGGAGGCCAGCGCACGGACAGACGAAAGCCGCGTTGCGATCTCGTCGCGCGCCATGGGATACACCGCGCCGCAGCACTGCCATTCCGGCAGCTCCTGAAGCTCGACGCCGAGTGCCTCAAAGGCCCTGCGGCCATAGATATCCAGCTGCTTTCCGCGCGTTTTCAGCGTGCAGCCGGGAAAATAAGAGAATGTCATGTACGTTCCTCGCAATCTCAGACCATCTGCTCTGGATGGAATACTTCGTCAAATTTCTCCGCCGTCAGGAAGCCGAGCTGCACGCATGCTTCCTTGAGCGAAATGTTTTCCTTATACGCCTTTTTTGCGGTCTTGGCCGCGTTTTCATAGCCGATATAGGGGTTGAGCGCTGTGACCAACATCAGGGAATTGTGCAGATTGTGGTGCATCTTCTCGCGGTTGGCGCGAATGCCGACGGCGCAGTTGTTGTTGAAGGAGGTGATGGACTCCGCCAGCAGACGCGCCGACTGGAGGAAATTGTAGATGCAGACCGGCATGAACACGTTCAGCTCGAAGTTGCCCTGCGAAGCGGCCATGCCGACGGCTACGTCGTTGCCCATGACCTGTACGGCGACCATCGTGACGGCCTCGCACTGGGTCGGATTGACCTTGCCGGGCATGATGGACGAGCCTGGCTCATTCTCCGGGATGAAGATTTCACCGAGGCCGTCGCGCGGGCCGGAGGCCAGCCAGCGTACATCGTTTGCGATCTTCATCATGTCCGCCGCCAGCGCCTTGAGCGCGCCGTGTGCGAACACAAGCTCGTCCTTGGAGGTCAGCGCATGGAATTTGTTCTCTGCGGTCACGAATTCGCGGCCCGTCAGGGCGGAGATCTTCTCCGCGACCAGCTTATCAAAGCCCTTCGGAGCGTTCAGGCCCGTGCCGACGGCGGTACCGCCGAGCGCCAGCTCCTTGAGCGGCGGAAGCGCGATCTCCAGCAGCCTCCGGTCCTTTTCCAGCGAGCTGCGCCAGCCGGAGATCTCCTGCGAGAATTCGATCGGCGTCGCGTCCTGAAGGTGGGTGCGGCCGGACTTGACCACGCCGCGGTTTTCCTCCTCCAGACGGCAGAAGGTGGCCGTCAGCAGATCGATGGCCGGAAGGACCTTGCCCTCGATGGCCTCGACCGCCGCGATATGCATCGCCGTCGGGAAGGTATCGTTGGAGGACTGAGACATATTGATATCGTCGTTCGGATGCAGGAGCTTTTTGCCTGCAAGCTCATTGCCGCGGTTGGCAATGACCTCGTTCGAGTTCATGTTCGACTGCGTGCCGGAGCCGGTCTGCCAGACGACCAGCGGAAAATGCTCCAGAAGCGCGCCGGAAATGACCTCGTCGGCCGCCTGCTCGATCACAGTCAGCTTTTCCGCCGTCATTTTCTCGGGCTTCAGCTCGTGGTTGGCCTGTGCCGCCGCTTTTTTCAGGATGCCGAACGCATGGACGATCTCCTTCGGCATGGTCTCGATGCCGACGCCGATGGGGAAATTCTCATGGCTGCGTTCCGTCTGTGCGCCCCAGTATTTGTCGGCGGGGACTTTGACCTCTCCCATGGAGTCATGCTCGATCCGGTATTCCATTTCCTTGCTCATTGCGTCTCCTCCAATAAAAAGTTTTATGTTCCTAATCGATATAATTATAGCGAATTGACAGGGAAACAGAAATGCTAATTGCTTGCTTCCTATATCAAAAATAATATATCCATAAAGGTTTCCCTTCCTTTTTCGCGCATTCTGTCCGGATGTACCGTATCCCGGCACATTTGCGCGAAGCGTGCACGCAGACTCCGGCGCTTTCTTCACCGACTGCCTGTTTACGGAGCACTGGCCCCGGCGGCAGCGCGCACGGGCTCCTCTTTTGCCGCGTCCAAGCGTACCTGCACAGGCTGCCGGGCCAGTGTATCCCTTTGCCGCCGAAGCGTCCCGCAGGAAGGGCATATCATTTTTAGCATCTTATCCCGCTGCCTCTTTATACGCCGTTCCGGCACGTTCGGAATGCAGAAAGCCCTCCGGCGCGGGAATTCTCCGTGCCGGAGGGCCTGAGTCCGTCAGAGGGCGGATATTTCAGAGCGAGCTGCGATATTTCAGGAATCTGCGCCGACAAGGCGGTTCAGCCAGGAAATATACGCCGTATTGTTGATCATATAAGGATAGTTGATAACGATCAGATCGTCGATCTCCTGCTCCTTCGCAAAGGCTGTCAGATCCATCGACGGCTTCCCGTCACGGTTGAACTCGCGCGGATCGATGACGATGATCTTGCTGTAATGACTGGTCAGGAACGGGACAAAGGCATTGCCGTAGGACTCCTTCAGCACGATGCAGGCGCCGCCCTCCGCTGCCGACTCGATCACGCACACCGGCGTGTCTCCGCCGATGTAGCAGAGATACTTGTTCGAGGTCGATTCCGGCAGCTGGGTATAGACGACGCTGACCGGGACGCCGTTCTGGAGCGTGGAATCCGCATAATACTTCGCGTGCGTTTCGTAGATCGGGAGATAATACGTCAGCGTGTCCGGGTTGTCATAGAGCGTCTGGCTCTGCGGATAGCCCTTGGTGAAGGTATACATGGAGCCGACGAAATTCTCGTAGACACCCGTCTGGAATTGCTCCAGCGCCACGGCCTCGAAGCCCGCCGCCTTGCAGAACTGCTGATAGGCATAATACGCGCCGAGCTGCGTCCAGTGGTGATCCGTGCGGAAATAGATGTATTCGTCCGCATGGTCGCGCAGGCCCGTATAGGCGTCCACCGTCACGACTGCGTCGTCCATTGCGTCATAGCAGCGCTCGATCATGGCCTTCTGGCTGTGGATCCCCGTGTGCATACTCTCCGGGGAATAGAACTCGCCGCCGTTCGGCGTCACGAGCGAGATCGTGCGCACGCCGTCTCCCATGGCCTTCGCCAGAGAATTGACCGCGGCCGCGTAGCTGTCGATGATGCTGTCATTTGCCGACGGGATCTCCATGGCGCGCGTTCCGACCACGATCACGTTTCCGGCCCAGCTGGCATCCTCCTCCGCAGGCTCGTCCAGCTCGGGAGGCGTATCCTCCTCCGGCTGCGCGGGCTGCTCGCTGCCGGGCGTCTGCTCCTCCGGGGTCTGGACATTGTTTTCCGGATCGTCCGTCGGCTGCTCCGGTATCTCCTCCGGCTCCTGAACATCCGGCTGCGCAGGCGTCTGCTCCGGCTGCGTCAGCGAGGCGTCAAGACGTTCGCCGCCCTGCTCGGCTCCGGTGCTGCCGCTTACGATCAGCATGGTGTTCTCCTCCGAGCCGGAGTAATAATAGAATTTATTGAGCGTTTTTCCCGCCGTCAGAAGCGTGTCGCGCATCGGAAAATGATCGGTATAATACGCCTCCAGCGCCGGAAGATAGCTTCCGTCAAAGAGCGCCGCAAAGGAGAACTCCGGCCTCTGCGCAAGCTGCTTGCCGTCCACACCAGAGACCGTCTCCCCGTTTCCGAACAGCGACCAGACGCCGACACCCAGCATCAGCGCCAGCAGCGCGCCAAGCAGCGCATAATAAAGCTTTTTCAAAGCGGCCACCTCCTCAGAAACGGAAATACAGGAATGCGTTGAAGGTCGAGCTGACCAGCGCCACGGTGCAGAGCGCCAGAAGCAGCAGGTCGTACACATAGGTCACGGCCACATAGATGCGGGACTTCTTCCCTCCTCCGTCCTTCGACGCACAGAGCATTCCGAACGTGTTGCCCACGATCTGCGGCAGCGGCGTACTGCCGAGGATGCAGAGGATCAGGAGCGGAAGATTGTTGATGAAGCTGATGCGCAGCTGCTCGTCTGCAAAGCCGGTTCCTGCCGCGCCGAGCATCACGCGGAAGCTCTCCAGCAGCCGCGTCCCGTCGGTGAAATAGAAGATATTCCACCCGACGACCAGCAGCAGGAACGTCGCCGCCCAGCGCAGGACGCCGGGAATCTTTTCAAGATACTTTCTTGTGAACCGCTCGATCACCAGCAGCACGAAAAAGTAAAGTCCCCACAGCACGAAGTTCCAGCTTGCACCGTGCCACAGGCCCGTCAGCGCCCAAACGATGGCGAGATTCAAAACGACGTGCCGCCGGTTGCCGCCAAGGGGAATATACAGGTAATCGCGGAAAAAGCTGCTGAGCGAGATATGCCAGCGCCGCCAGAATTCCGTGATGGACTTCGCCATATACGGCAGCCGGAAGTTCTCTGGATACCGGAAGCCGAAAATGCGTCCGAGGCCGATCGCCATATCGGAATATCCGGAGAAATCGAAGTAAATTTCAAAGGTATACAGCAGCACCCCAAACCAGACGCCAAGCGTGGACTGCGCCGCCAGATTGCCGTCGAGCAGCTGCGACGCGGCCTTTCCCGCATAGTCCGCGATCAGTATCTTTTTTGCAAGGCCGATGCAGAAGCGCGTCACGCCGTAGAAAATTTCCTCCGGTTCCGTCTTTCGGGCGCTCATTTCCTTCTCCACATCGCTGTAGCGCACGATCGGCCCGGCAATGAGCTGCGGGAACAGGCTGACGTAAAGCAGGAAGCGCGGATACGAGTGCTGAACGCCGACGCTTCCGCGATAGACATCCACGATATAGGATAAGATCTGGAACGTATAGAAGGAAATGCCGATGGGCAGCGCGATCTTCGGCACCGGCAGCGATAGTCCTGCCAGCGCATTGAGGTTTTCCACCAGGAAGCCGGCGTACTTGAAAACCGCCAGACAGCCAAGGTCGAACACGATGGCGCAGACCAGCACGGTCTTTTTGTTCAGCCGCTCCATCAGCAGTCCGAACGCCCAGTTCGCCGCCGACACGCCCAGCATCAGCAGGACATAGACCGGCTCACCCCACGCATAGAATACGAGGCTGAATACCAGCAGCACCGCGTTCTTTGCGCGGATGGACGGCATCAGAAAGTAAAACAGCACGCACAGCGGCAGGAACAGATACAAAAACGGCAGACTGGAAAACAGCATATCAGAACACTCCGAGGGTGGAAATTTGTTGGCTTTTCGATTTACATAAAACCACAATTACTTTATCAGACCCCTTTCCCTTTTGCAAGCCTTTTTTCTGCCCGCTTCGCATTTCTTCGCCGTTTTTTGACAGGCTTTTTCTTCCGGCTGCGGCTTGCTTTCAGGGTGCCCGCGTGTTATAATGCGGATAGATGTTGTTTTATGTGGTTTTTGCGGCATTCGCTGCGGCGTTTTCCGTCTTTGACGGCAAGGCCCGCGCTGCGAAGCGCCAGATTTTTACAGATCGGATGGGATTGGACTATGCTTGCAATTGAACGGAAAAACGAGATTCTCGGAAAGCTCCGCGCGGAGCAGCGCGTGCTCGTCAGCGAGCTTGCAGCCTACTACGGCGTCACGGAGGAGACCATCCGCCGTGATCTGGACAAGCTGGAAAAGGAGGGCTTCGCCACCAAGACCTACGGCGGCGCAATTCTCGGCAACAGCACCAAGACCGACCTCTCCTACACCATCCGCAACAAGACGAACGTAGACGCCAAGACGCAGATCGCGGAGCTGGTCAGCACGCTGATTGACGACGGTGACCATCTCATGCTGGATGACAGCTCCACTTCGCTCTATATCGCCCGGCGGCTCAAGGAGAAAAAGGGCCTGACCGTCATTACGAACTCGGTGGAGCTGGTGGTGGAGCTGGCCAACGTGGAAAGCTGGACCATCATGCTGACCGGCGGACGGCTCAAGGCGGAATCTCTCGCGCTCATCGGCGACCAGACACAGCAGATGCTGCGCGCGTTCCATGTGGACAAGGTCGTCATGTCCTGCAAGGGCATCGACCCGGACGCCGGGATCACAGACTCCAGCGAGTTCCATGCACAGACCAAGCAGTCCATGCTCCGCGCCGCCAAGCAGCGCATCCTTGCGCTCGACGGTACGAAATTCGACAAGATCTCCTTCGTGGAGATCGCGCCGCTTCAGGCGATGGACATTGTTGTTACCAATATATGTCCCCCGGATCGGTGGATGCAGTTTTTTGAGCAGGCCGGTGTGCGCGTTCTCTATCCGACGGAAAAGAGCGCAGAATAAAGCGCCGGAATGGCGCGGTGTGTCTCCGACGGCCATATCTTTTCTGTCTTGCCAGAAAAAAGTATGCCGCCGGAGGCTGTTTCCCATGCGGGAAAGAAAGTGGGGTCGAAGCCGCTTTCCCAAAAAAGCAGAAAAAATGCACGCCGTTACCGGCGTGCATTTCTCTTTTTATTCAACGATCTTATAATAAGCTCTCGCTGTCACGCGATAGACGATCAGGTACAGCAGGGCAAACGCCCCGAACGTCCCAAGCGAACACTGCAGGATAAGCATCACATCGTTCTGCTGGAAGAAGGTCAGCAGCATCCGGATCAGCCGGAAGTCGAACGCCACATGGACAGCCGCCACCAGAAGCGGCGCAAAGAACACGATCAGAAGCTGGTGGTTCACCGAGCGTCGGATCTCGTCCTTTTGCAAGCCGACCTGCTGCATGATCTGGAAGCGGGCGCGATCCTCATAGCCCTCGGAGACCTGCTTGTAATAGATGATGAGCACCGTCGCCATGATGAACAGCACGCCGAGGAAAATACCGAGGAAGAAGAAGCCGCCGTTCATGGCGATCATCTCGCCCTTCTGCGAGTCGCGCGGCTCGGCCGTATAAATGTCCCAGTGCCCGACGTCGCTCTCGGCTGCGATGCCGACGAAATCGGGGTTATTCAACCCCTCGCCCGGCATATCCGTGGTGTAGTACTGCCCCGCATTGCCCTCCTCACCGTAGCAGATGCGAAGGTTCTCCTCCGCGCTCGCGCCGGTATCAAGATAGGCATACCACTCGATGCTGCTGCCTCCGCGCTCGCCGTAGGCTTTCTCCTGAAGTGCCCACAGCCCGTCGAGCGCCGCGTCGTCCGGCACGATGAAATAATAGATCGTCGCAATGTAGACCTTATACTGCGGCAGGCCCTCGAACTCCGCATCCGTTCCCACGATCTTGAAATACTCGATGCCGACCGGCTCCGCGGTCTCGCGCTCACGGAAATCAAGCATCAGCGTATCGGAAAGCTCCTTCGGCATTTTGCCCGCCGCAAGGACTTCGTTTTCATTCAGATCGACATGCTTTCCGGTCATCGACTCATAATCCTTTGCAGGGAGAAAAACAAGCATGGTCGAGTTGGAAAAAGAATCATAGCGGTCGTTCACGCTCACCGTCTGGAAGCAGCTGCCCGTCCACTGCGCGGTAAAGCAGAGGCTGGACGCAGCCCTCACATCCGTCGCCGGGACGCCGAGGCGGTCGCAGGCATCCACCAGTCTTTCCAGCGTTTTTTCACCGTCAAAGCGCTTCTGTCCCGGCTCCAGCTCTGCGTCATACCGTATGTTTACGTTGATGTCCGCCGGATAGCGCACATTGATCGAGGCCTCCGTTCCGAGATACAGCGACAGCGTGCCGGATACCATGACCAGCACCATCGTAGACAGCACGCAGATGTTGGCAAGGCCGACCGCGTTTCGCTTCATGCGGTAGAGCATACCGGAGACGCCGATAAAGTGGCCCGTCTGATAATAGTAGCGCTTGTTGCTGCGGAGCAGCTTCAAGACCGCGATGCTCACGGCCGTAAACAGGCAGTAGGTGCCGATAATGACCAGAAGGACCGCCACAAAATAAAGGCCGAGCGCCTCCATCGCGCTTTTGACGGCCACTGCGATCCAGTAGCCCGCGCCGAGGCAGCCCACGCCGAGCAGCGCCAGCAGCCAGCGCGTTTTCGGCTCGCGTTCGGCGGCGCTGCCGCTGTGCATCAGCTCGACCGGACGGAGCTTTGCCACGCGGCCAAGATTCACCAGCAGCGTCAGCAGCAGGATCGCGCCGAAGAGGATCGCCGTCAGCGCCATGGCAGCCGGCGAGAGCTGGAACGGAAACTTGACATCCATCCCGCCCATCAGCTTCGTCACGAGCATGGTCATGAGCTTCTGCAAAAGCGTACCCAGCGCAATGCCGCCCACAATGCCGATCAGCGCCACATACAGCGTCTCAAAGCCAAGCATGGCGGCAATGTTCCGCTTTCCCATACCGAGCACATTGTAAAGGCCCAGCTCCTTGCCGCGCCGCTTCATCAGGAAGCTGTTTGTATAGAACAGGAAAATAACCGAAAACAGGCCCACCACGACCAGACCGATGCTCATATAGACCGACAGATAATAATACCGCGTCTGCGTGGATGTCGGCTTTGTGTTGGCCAGCGCCGCCAGAATGTAGAACGCCGCCGCCGTGCCGAGCACGGTCAGGATGTACGGCAGATAGAACTGCCGGTTCTTGTGCAGATTCTGCGCCGCAAGCTTCGGATAAAACAGCTTATTCATGGCCTTCTACCCCGCTTTGCAGGACTGTCAGCGTGTCGGCGATCTTGCCGTACATGGCCTCGCGGCTCATTTCTCCGCGATAGAGCTGGTGGAACACCTCGCCGTCCTTGATGAACAGGACGCGCTTGGCGTGGCTGGCCGCCTTGACCGAGTGCGTGACCATCAGGATAGTCTGGCCGCTGTCGTTGATCTTCTCGAACAGGTCGAGCAGCTCGTCGGTCGCGCGCGAATCGAGCGCGCCGGTCGGCTCGTCGGCCAGCACCAGCTTCGGATGCGTGATGAGCGCCCGCGCGACGGCGGCGCGCTGCTTCTGACCGCCGGAGACCTCATATGGGTACTTATCGAGGACATCCTCGATGCGCAGCTTTTCCGCAATGGGCTGAAGCTCCGCGCGCATGTAGGAATACGGCTTCTTCGCCAGCACCAGCGGCAGGAAAATGTTGTCGCGCAGCGTGAACGTGTCGAGGAGGTTGAAATCCTGGAACACGAAGCCCAGATTGTCGCGCCGGAAGGCACACAGCTCGCGGTCCTTGATGGACGTGAGCACCTTGCCGTCCAACAGCACCTCGCCGGAGGTCGGCCTGTCGAGCGCCGCGAGGATGTTCAGCAGCGTCGTCTTGCCGGAGCCGGACTCGCCCATGATCGCCAGATATTCGCCCTGCTCGACCGAGAAGGTCACGTTCGAGAGCGCCTGCACCGACGCGCCGCCAAAGCGCGAGGAATAGATTTTTTTCAGATTATTGACTTCCAGAAGTGTCATTTTCTTTCTCCTTTACATCATAAAAAGCGCGGTATCCGTATTTTCGCTTTCCAGATACGCCGTCATGGAACAGGCCATCCGGTCCAGATCGCGGTCATCGGTCAGAAGCCGCGCCAGCCAGTCGGAAAACGTCTCGCCCTTTTCCTTGGATTCCTTTTTCATCTGCTTCCATTTCTTCAGCATGAAGCTCACTCCTTTGTTTCACTTTCTGGAGTCATTATACAAAGAAGCCAAGCTGCGTGCCATCGATTTGGCTTACAGTTTGGCTTCCGCAGCTTACAGTTTTGTAAGCTTGGCGTTATTCATGCTCCCGCTCTGTCCGCGCAAGGCCGATCGTGACCGTCGTCCCTTCGCCGACGCGCGAGTCCATCGTGATGGTGTGGCCAAGCTTCCGGCACACGCGCCTGCACAGATACAGGCCCAGCCCTGTCGCCTTTTTGTCGGCGCGGCCGTTGTAGCCGGTGAAGCCCTGCTCGAACACGCGCGGCAGATCCTCCGGCTCCACGCCGATGCCGGTATCCGAGATCAAAAGCGCGGGCGCGTCCGTGCAGCTGACCGTGACAGTGCCGCCCTCCGGCGTGTACTTGACCGCATTGGAAAGCACCTGCTCGATCACAAAGCCAAGCCACTTCTCGTCCGTCAGCACCGTCTTCCCTACCGGCTCGTACCGGAGCGTCAGATGCCTGCGGATAAACTGCGGCGCGAATTTCCGCACGGCCGGGCGCAGGATCGTGTCCAGATCGCAGCGCCGCAGCAGAAAATCGCTGCTGTCGCTGTCCAGCCGGACATAGCCCAGCGCCATGTCCACATACTGCTCGATGCGGAACAGCTCCTGGCCCAACTCGCCGTTTTCCGCACCCTCCTGCTGCAAGAGCAGGCGCATGGCGGCGATGGGTGTCTTGATCTGGTGTGCCCAGAGCGTGTAATACGCGCTCAGATCGGCCATTTTCCGATCCATCCGCGAGACGGCCTCCGCCCGGTCCTGCGCCATCGCGCGGATGAGCGCCTGATAATCGTGTTCCAGCGCGTCCGCGCCGCAGTCCGGCAGATTCTGCGCGGCAAGGCGCGCATTCCGGCAGATCTCCGAAAGCAGCCGGTGCTTGCGCCGGAAGCGCAGAAAATCGCACACGCCGACCGCCAGCACACAGACCGTGCTCAGCAGCGCTGCGTACCGGACGTTCTCCGCCGCCATCCCGCCGAGATCCGCCATCGCGGCATACGCCGCGCTGTTGAGTGCCAGCAGCACGATCACCCACACGCGGGTGCGAAGATACATCGCAAGCTCCTTCATCGGACCGAATACCCCAATCCCTTTTTCGTCGCAATATAATCCGTCAGGCCGATGCCCTCCAGCTTCTTGCGCAGCCGCGCCACATTGACCGTCAGCGTGTTTTCATCCACGAAGCTGTCCGATTCCCAGAGGCGCTGCATCAGCGTCTCGCGCGGGACGACCGCGCCTCCGGCCTGCATGAGCACCTGTAAAATGCGGTACTCGTTTTTGCTCAGCTCCAGCCGCCGTCCCTCATAGGAGACCGACGTATCGTTCGCGGACAAGATCGCGCCGCCGCGCTCGAGAAGGCTGCTCTGGCCCGCGAATTCATACGTCCGGCGCAGCATCGCCTGCACCTTGGCCGTCAGCACGTTCAGGTCGAAGGGCTTGGCGATGAAATCGTCGCCGCCCATATTGATCGCCATGACGATGTTCATATTGTCCGACGCCGACGACAGGAAGATCACCGGAACCTTCGACAGCTTCCGGATCTCGCTGCACCAGTGATAGCCGTTATAAAACGGAAGCGTGATGTCCATCAGCACGAGCTGCGGATCGTAGGCGGCAAATTCCTGCAAAACGCAGCGGAAATTCTGCGCCACGCGGCAGTCGCAGCCCCACGCCTCCACGCTCCTTTTGACGGCGGAGGCGATGACTGCATCGTCCTCCACCACGAAAATTCTCATATTCTCCATCGTTTATTTTCCGTCCTCTTTTTCCGGCTCCAGACTCTGTCCGCAGAACTGACAGAATGCACCGTCGTTTCGGTTCAGCGCCCGCCCGCAGTGCGGGCAGCGCAGCCAGCGCCGCGCCGTATACACCGCCGCTGCCAGAAAGAACAGCACCAGCGTCACGCATACCACGGCAGCCGGGATCGTCCCAAAAAGCGCAGGCATGAGCGCGGCGATCACCGCGCATATTCCAAAAGCCCGCACCCATTTTCTCGCCGTTCTGATCGACATACCAGATTTCACGGAAATCGCCTCCTGTCAATTCTGACGCTCCGCCGCCTGAATTTGTTCCAGCGCCGCCTGCTCCCGCTTCTGGCAGCTAAACAGAATGATCTGCCGCGTTCCGGCCTCCTGCCGCAGGAGCGTCAGCGCCGCGCGCATCCGTTCGTCGTCAAAGCGCACCAGCGCGTCGTCCAGCACGATGGGCACATCCTCGCCCAGCGCCAGCTTGCAGATAGCCAGCCGCACAGCCAGATAGACCTGATCGGCGGTTCCGCCGCTGAGATACAGCAGCTGCCGCGTGACCAGCTCGCCTTTTTCACGCGCCTCTGCGCGCAGATCACTTCCAAGTAAAATCGTGTCATAGCGTTCGCCGGTCATTTCTCCGAGAAGCTTTCCCGCCAGCGCGCTGATCTGCGGCGAAAAGCGCGTCTGCAATTCGCTGTTCGCGTTTTCCAGCGCTCCAAGCGCCAGCTCCAGCGCGTCATAGCGCTTTGTGAGCGCCTCCGCGCGCGCAGTCAGCGCCTCCCTTTTCGCCTCCAGCTCCGCCGGATCACCCAGCGCCGCCACCCGTCCCCGGCTCTGGTCGAGCTGGGAGCGAACATCCGCCAGCGAGGAATTGAGCCGCAGAAGCTCGTTGGATACGGAGCCAAGCTCATAGCCCGTCAGATCCATCTCCGGCGCCTGCACCGGCTTGACGCCGCTGAGCGCCGCGCAGACCGCCTCATAGCGGCTCTTCGCCGCGTTTTCCTCCTGACGGGCCTTTTCCACTGCATCGAGCGCCGCCAACGCGGCGGCAACGGCCCGGTGCGCCGCTTCCGTGTCCGCGGCCGCCTCCGGCGAGAGCATTGAGATCTGACCGAGGAGCCGCGCCTTCTGCTCGGCAACACGGCGGCGCTCTTCCTCAAACGCCGCACAGCGCGTCTCATGCTGCTTCGTTTTCTGCGCATAAAGGCGCAGCTGCGCGCAGTATTCCGCCGCCAACGGCACCAGCTCGCCATACGTCTTTACGCCGTATTTCTGCAAAAGCTCCTGCGCGCGCGCCAGCCGCGCGTCCAGCTCCCGGTTTTTTCTCCGCAGCAGAAGCATCCAGATCAGCGCCCCCGCCGCCAACGCTGCCAGCACAAGTCGGAGAACGATCCGGAGCGTTCCCCCTTCGATCAGGAACACCGCCGCCTGCAAGGCCAGCGCAAGCGACAGCAGCGCAAGCGCGGGATAGCTGCTGCGGCGCTTTCCCTGACTCAGGCGCTCCGCCGCCTGCGCATCTTTCTGCGCAGCCGCGACGATCTCCTCCTCGGGAAGGCCGCGGAAGGCCGCCGGGCACTCCGGCGGTACGGGCGCTTCCTCCGCTTCCGCAGGAAGCCGCCGCGCCTCCGCCTCCAGCAGCGCAAGCTGCTTTTCCAGCTCCTGAAGCGTTTCCCGTTCAGGCAGCGCCGACGCCGCCTGCTCCGCCTGACGGCGCGCGTTCTCCGCTTCCTTGAGCGCCTGCTCCGCCGCCGTCTTTTTTTCCAGCGCACGATTCGCCTCCCGCGCCTTGAGCGCGGCGACGAGCGTTTGCAGCTTTTCCTGCTGGGCGAGATACGCCTCCCGCCGCGCCGTCAGCTCCATATCGCTTCGGTGCAGTCGGCGGATCTGCTCGAGCGTATTCTCCGTCTCCTGCAATTCCATGAGTGTCTGCGACAGAAGTCCCGTCCGGTTGTGGCGGCAGCGGTTGCGCCAGTCGCGCAGCGTTTTCTGTGTGTCGGAGAAGCTGACCGTTTCATCTCCCGCCGTCACCAGCGAGGAGAGCCGCTTTTCCAGCTCCGCGTCCGAGGTCAGGGCCATCGTGCCCTGACCGATGAAGGCACTGCGCTCGAAAACGCTCCGGCTGACGCCCAGCAGAAGCTCTCCGCAGTTTTCGCCCGTCACACCCGCGACCGCCTGACCGCTGGCCGTCTCATAGGCGCGGAATTCGCCCATCGGAACGCGGCCCTTTGTGCTGCGCTCGATCGTGATACGCTTTCCCTGCCATTCCAGCTCCATCCGTCCCTCCATGGGCGCGCCGCTCCATGGCTTGAACTTCGTCTTTACCGGGAGATTTGTCTTGGTCGTGCGCTCGCTGGAATCGACGCCGTAGAGCATCGCCATCAAAAACGCCGCCCACGTCGATTTTCCGGATTCATTCGGAGCCGTTATGACGTTCAGTCCCTCATCCAGCGTCAGCTCCGCGTTCTGAAGGCTCCCGAAGGAGGCCGAAAGCTTCAAAATTCTCACAGCTCCGGAGCCTCCCTTCCGTCCATGGCCGCAAGCCCCAGCCGGGCGGCGTCCGCAATGCACTGCTTTTCCTCCGGCGTATCCGCCGCGTCATAGCGCTGCCGCAGCTCCCGCAGGAAAATGCCGCGCAGCGTGTCCTCTCCGGCCGCCGCCCAGAGATCCTGCTTCGGCGTGGTCACGTCACGCAGGCTCAGGCTGAAAAAGCGTCCCTCCAGTGCCCGGTAGACCTCCGGCAGCGCGACCGGCTCCGCCTCACCGGTAAAAATGATGCGGTAAATGTCGTTTTCCGTGCTCTCCGGCAGTGCATTTTCCGCCGCCGTGATCGCGTCGTCCCCCGCCGGGACGGTCAATATCTCATATTTTCTTCCCGACAGCGGGCAGAATTCCAGCTTGCAGCCGCTCGCGTCCAGCGTCCCGAGATAGACGCCCTTCTCGCCCAGCTCGTCGAAGCCGCGTCCCATCGCGCAGCCCGGCCATGCGTAGGCCGTCCGTCCCTCGGTCAGAAGCCCGCTTGCCGCATGGATATGCCCCAGCGCCAGATAGTCCAGCCCGGAGCCTGCGATCTCCGCCTTGGAGATATAATTGTAAGGGCTCTGGTTGTTCACGGCGTCGCCGTGCAGCACCATCAGCTGCGCCAGCCCGTCCCGCTCTGCCGAGAAGCCCGTCAGCAGGTCTCGCGCCTCCGGCCCGGTGAACGCCGCGCCGTAGACCCGGCAGCCAAGCTCCGGGAATTCGAACGCGGAGACCGCGCTCTCCGTGAAAATATGTACGTTCTCCGGCCATTCAGCCGTCCGGTAGGCGGAGCCTGCGGCCGCGTAGTCATGGTTTCCCGGCGCAATAACGATCTGCGCGCGGCAGGCCGCAAACGCCCGCGCAAGCGCCTCGACCGTCTCCGGATAGACGTTATCGCTGTCAAAGAGGTCGCCCGGCAGCAGCATCAGTCCGCAGTCATACGCATTGGCCAGCTCCGCCAGCTGCATGGGAACGGTGCGCTGTTCCTTCCGGCGCTGCGCCGCGCGTTCCGGACTCAGGCCGGAAAACGGCGAGTCGAGATGCAGATCCGCCGCATGTAAAAACCTAATCATCCACCGTCACCCTTTCCACGGACGTGCATTTTCCGCTTGCGCTGTCGATCGTAAACACCGCGCCGCACAGCCTGCACGGCCCCGCAGGCCATTCAAACCGCGAGGTCAGCTCTCCCCGGAACAGTGCGATGGACTGCTCCGGCTTCACGCCGAGCACAGAATAGACCGGCCCGACCATACCGAGGTCAGTGAGATAGCCCGTTCCCTTCGGCAGAACGGTCTCATCCGCCGTCTGCACATGGGTGTGCGTTCCCCAGACCGCCGCCGCGCGTCCATCGAGAAAATACGCCATGGCGAGCTTCTCCGAGGTCGCCTCCGCGTGGAAATCCAAAAGCAGCGGAATATCGCCGACATCCTTCAATATCTTCTCCGCCACATGGAACGGATTGTCCGGCCCGAAGTTCATATTGCACCGGCCGATCAGATTTGCGACCGCCACCGGCCCGATCTGCGTCTCATATACGCCCCAGCCACGCCCCGGCAGGCTCGGCAGGAAATTCGCCGGACGCAGGATGTACCGGCTTTCCTCCAGATAGTCGCAGATCTCCCGCCGGTTCCAGGTGTGGTTTCCCAGCGTGATGACGTCCGCGCCCGCGTCCAGTATCTCGTCCGCCTGCTGCGGCGTGATGCCGACGCCGGAGGCGTTTTCGCCGTTTACCACGCAGAATTCGATATGATGCAGCTTCTTGAGCGCCCGGAGATGCCTTTTCACGCTTTTCAGCCCGCCTGCTCCGGTGATGTCTCCGACCGCCAGTACATGAAATTCCATTTGCAATTCCCTCAGCTTTATCGTATTTTTTTACATTATACCATTTCCAGATCTCATTTACCATGATATACTTAGAAAAATATGAGACCCGCTGCAACCAAACGCAGAAAAAATCGTTCTGACAGATAGGAGGCACCGCTTTGGAGGACAATCGGATCATCGATCTCTACTGGGCCCGCGAAGAGCAGGCGCTCACGGAGACGGAACGGAAATACGGCGGCTACTGCCGCACCATTGCGCGAAACATCCTGAAAATACACGAGGACGCCGAGGAATGCGTCAGCGACACATGGCTCAATGCATGGAACGCCATGCCGCCCAAGCGCCCCTCCGTGCTTTCCGCTTTTCTCGGAAAGATCACGCGAAACCTCGCCTTTGACCGCTGGAAGGCCGCACACGCTGAAAAGCGCGGCGGCGGTAGCCTCCCGCTGGCGCTCGACGAGCTGGACGAGTGCATCGCCGCCAAGGGCGGCGTGGAGGCCGCCTTCGACGAAAAGGAGCTTTCGCACGCCATCGACACCTTCCTCCGGACGCTTCCGGAGCGCGAATGCAGCATCTTCCTGCGGCGTTACTGGTTCGTCGATTCCGTGCGCGACATTTCCGAGCGCTTCGGCATAAACGAAAACAGCGTCAAATCCATTCTCTTCCGCACGCGTGAAAGGCTGCGGAAGCACCTCGAACGGGAGGACTTTGCTCTATGAAGAAAAAGGAAGCGTTCTTCCGCGCCATCGGCGGAGTCGGAGACGATCTCATCGCCCGTGCGGAGCAGCCTGTTTCAAAAAAGAATACCGTCTGGCTCCGCTGGACGGCGATGGCCGCCTGCTGCGCGCTGGTCGCCTGTATCGCCGCCTTCGCGCATCTGACGTTTGGACAATCAAAATCCACAGATTCCGTCGCAAACATGAAACAGTCCGCCATGCAGGCGGAGAGCTTTTCCGTAGAATCCTCCGCACCGGAATCGGCGGAGGCCGTCGAGGAGGAAGCCGCCATCGCCGCGGACGAAGCGCCCATGGAGACTGAGCAGCCCGAAGAAGCGCCCATGGAGGCGCCCGCAGAAGCGGCCTCCGAAGAGGACTCCCACAGCTTTATGAAGGGTGCGCTTTTCGACGCGCCGTCCTTCACCTTCGCCGGGATCCAGTATATGCAGGCGGAGGAAGCCGACGCGGAGCCTCAGCCCGGCGAGCTTCTCGGCCGCGTTGAAGAAAGCGATTCGGAGGCGCTGACCGGCTGCGAGATCTATGCCTGCGAGAGCTTCGATCCCGCTGACCGCGTTCTGCTCCTGCTGGACGGCGAATATCTGCTGTTCCGGAACGCGGAGACGCTCTCTCCGGCTGAATAACTGCGGAATAATGGCATATGTCTTTATTCATAGAAACCCCAATTTGCTGAAAACCGGCCTCATCCGAAAGGCGAACACGCATAAGGGCAACAACAAAATACCGCGCAGAGCAAGAGAAGTCCTTCCGGGAATGGTCGGGGGCATAAGAAAGCAATATCGTATTTTCTCAGGAACGGCGTGGCTTCGGTCACGCCGTTTCCTGTTTCAGCAGTTCTTCCACGGGGATAAAGCCCACAAGGTCATCGGAAATGCGGATGCCCTGATGACGCTTGCCGTTGGACTTGTACGGGGCTTCAATGTAGATCGACTTGACAAGTTCCCGCAGCGCATAGGGGGTAAGCTCGTCCAAATCCTCGTATTTGCGTACCCGCTGGATAAACTGCTCCAAGTTTTCAATCTGTCGTTCCTGTACTTCAATTTCCTGCCGCAAAGTCTGGATTTCCTCTTTAAGCTGTGCCTGTTCGTCCTCGTAGGTCTTGCTCATCATAGAGAACCTTTCATCTGTGATGCGCTCAGCCACATTGGCCTCATAAATGCGGATAAACAGACAGTCAAGCTCTCCCAGCCGCTTTTCAGCCTGTGCCAGCCGCTTCTTATGTCCACGGATCGCGGCTTCGCTGGATAACCGGAGCTTTTGCTCCATGACGGCACGAAAATGATCCTCATAACGCGGTTTGCGCTGCCGTTCAGAAGGTCGATCTGATACAGCCCGGCTTCGTGGCACAACTCCATGATCTCGGATTTGAAATATTCCATCGCCGCGTCGGTACAGCGGTGCTTGCATCCGGCTTTTGTGTCCGCTGGTCTGTCCATGTAGGGCAGCAGCACATTTTCGATCCGCAGACTGTTGATGACGATATGCACATGGATGTTGCCGGACTGGTTATGCCCGTCCGGATGGGTGCAGACAATCGCTTGATGACCGGGAAACTGCTCCCTGCAAAACCTCTCGCCAAGCTCCTGCGCCTTATCTACAGTCAGCCTGTTGTCCGGGCCGTCCCGCGGGTCAAAGCTGATAATGTAATGGTGGCTCTTGACATCCTCGCGCTTCTGATTCTTGCCATAGCGGAGGTTGGAGCGCATACAGGCAACTGCAAAATCTTCCTCGCCGCAGTTCAGGGTGGAAATGCGGTAATCCCCTCGCGGCACAAGCCGCCCTTCTGCGTCCAGCGTGGGCTTCATGGTAAACTCGTCGTGCGCAAAGGTCAGGTATTTTTCTGCGTCGCCGTAGTTGGCGTTTTTAGAGCTGATATGTTTGAACGTTGCCAACGGCTTCACCTACCTTTTCCAGAACCTCAAACTTCAAGGCGGCGAGATTGGAAGCCGCCGCCCGTACCTCTGCCGCAAGCTGGGGATAGGGATTGTGCCAGTCATTGATAGCACGGGCGATCTGATTGAGGTTGTTTCCGATGCGCCCGTATTCGGCGGTCAGCTTCCCAAGCGCGGCAAGCAGCTCGTCGTTGACCGGGGAAACCGTGACAACGGGGCGAATGCTTGCGCCCTGAATGGCTCTGCGGATAAACTCGGATTGACTGATGCCGTAGGGTGCAAGGCGGGCAGCAAAATCGGCGTATTCTTCCTCGGTCATGCGGGTCTTGACAACACGGCTGCGGTGCGGTGTGTCATACTTTTTGCGGGGCATGGGCTTCATCTCCTTTCACTTATCGCCGTTTTCGGGGCGAATTTGCTCCCTATTACCGGCTCAAACTCACAAGGGTTTTCCAGAGCGGAAAGCCCTTTACTTTATAACTTCTGCTTTACAGACTGCCTGACGTTCTCGGCACTCGCTTCACGCCCGCAATTAACTCATGCGGCCTTTCATCGGATGGTCTGCGACGGTTGTTATCACGCTCGGACGATCCCGAATGGGGAGTAGCTGCCCTCTGCTGTCATCGCCCACCGGGAACGACCCGGCTTTCCCGAAGCTGGCGTTTCTCGCTCACTCCCACGCGGGAGGTCATGGCGCACCCTTCGGTTTGGCTATCACAGAGAGCTTGTTGTCTGAAAAAGCTATTCACTTGTCAAGGAACACCGTGCCGCCGGGGTCAAACTGTTACCGGCTCCGGCACAAGAAGGACTTTCCAGCTTGGAAGCCCCTCAATTTACAACGGACATTTTTTCTTGAAAACTTGGTACTGCCGGAGAAAAAATTCTGAAAATCTCTCCACCTTACTAAGTGAATCAGCCCCCGGTTTTGTCCCATGTTCTGCCCTTTCTACTTTTCAACGGACAGAAATCTGCCGTTTGTTGAGTATGGCGGTGAGAAAAACTTTTCTGCGGGAACTGGTTTCGACTCAGGCGATTTTCAAAACCTTGCGCGTCGATAGAGTTTGCAAAGCTCTGTCGCTGGGCGAGGTTGCCGCAGCCGTCAGGCTGCGTAAAGCAGGGTTTGGGGAAGGCACTCCCCAACAAGATTCCGATGGGACAGAATGAGCGAAATGCGAAATCTGGCACCTCGGTAGAATCTTGCTCTCTGCTGCTCCAAACCTCCCTTCACTTTACAACGGACATTTTATCGGCAAAAAGCAGGGTGTGTATTTGTAAACATTTTGTGAACAAGCTGCCACCGCCCGCCGTTCGTCGCTGCAACTCTTTCTTCTTTTACGGTATCGCAGCAGCGATGGGATTGCATCATACCAACGGTAACATTGGCGTTACCATTAGCAACATTCGACCAGAGTGTTTTTCTTTCTCCCTACCCTTACTACAATCTCAAAAACGCTTTTTGGCCACTTCTGCAAATAAAAGCGTTTGCGATAAACCGTACTGTCCGCTTTTCACCACTACTACGGTCTGGTGTGGGCGAGTTGGCAAAGCCGGACACAAAAAAA
>OMAC01000327.1_pt1 | contig 39849 bp, 33 predicted proteins | sample 1644561 | NCBI WGS metagenome assembly OMAC01 (sample SAMEA103958144, study PRJEB25191) | human gut metagenome
TTTACAAATATCGTTAACAGATTGGCCATATTTTCTTAATAGTTCGGCCGCAATTCGGTATATGCTGTCGTTCGATGGAATAAAAATGAACAGCACCGCCCGCGGAAGATTCCGGCGGGCGGTGTTGCTCGGTAAAGGTAATGAGAAGATGGCGTATTAAAAATAGGAATGTGCCAAGCAATTCACTTTTATGAAAGGGAATTCAATCAGCACGCCCGCAATTCCGACGGTCGGATGCGGCTCAAAGCGAGTCGCCGAAATCCATGCGGAATTTTGCTGCAAGCTTCTCCGGCCAGTCGGACACAGAATTCAGCTTGTCATAGAAATTGTGCGGTCCTTCGGTTTCGAACTTCAGTCCGCCGATAAGCTCCCTGTTGTCATACAGCCAGCAGATGCGGTCAATGAGATAGTTCATCTGCGAAACGGTGTATACCCTGCGCGGCACGGCAAGGCGAACGAGTTCCATTGCGCCGTAGGGCTCAACATCCGCATCATCCCACGGCTCATCAATTGCTCCGCGCTCCATGCCTCTTGCGCCGGAAGCAATATAAATTGCAGCTGCAAGGCTGCCCGCCGGATAGTCCTTGCGGGCAATATGCGGAACAAATTTCACTGCGTCGAGGTGACAGCCGAGACCGCCGGGCGGTGTGACAACGGGAATGCCTGCATCTTCAAGCTCATTGCAGAGATATTCAATGAATTGCGGGCCCTGAGCAATAATGTTTTCGTCCATTGTGTCGTCAAGACCGACGCAGATAGCTTCCATCTCTTTAACGCTCATGCCGCCGAAAGTGGGGAAGCCCTCAAAGCTTGAAACGAAGGTTTTGATATGCTCGAAGAGCTTTTTGTCATTTAGAATGATTGCGCCGCCCCTGCCGAAGCCGAGTTTGCGTGCGGAGAAATAGATGATGTCCATTGCGTCCGAAAGGGTGCGCACGATTTCACGAATGCTCTTGTCGGAATAGGCGGTTTCGCGGGTTTTGATAAAGTACAGATTGTCCTGAAGCAGGCTTGCGTCAAGAATGGAAAGCACTCCGTATTTTTTGCACAGTTCGGATACTGCAAGCATGTTATCAAGCGCAATGGGTTGGCCGCCGATGAGATTTGTGCCGGATTCAATGCGGACAAAGGCGATATTGTCGCCCTGCTCTTTGAGCACGCGCTCAAGCTTTTCAAGATCGAAATCGCCCTTGAACGGGTTGGAACTCTGCCTGTTAAGCCCGTCTTCCTGCAGGCAGATAACGTAGTCGCCGCCGCAGTATTTGATTTTGCCGACAGAGGTGCCGAACTGGAAGTTCATCGGAACGATCGAACCGGGCTTGGGCTGCACGAACGCAAGCGCAAGCATATGTTCACAGGCGCGGCCCTGATGAACGGGAAGAAAATAATCCTTGTTGAAAATCTCTTTGATTTTGGCAGCAAGGCGATAATAGGTTGCACTGCCGGCATAGCTGTCGTCGCCGACCATCATCGCGCCGAGCTGTTCGTTGGTCATTGCGTTGACGCCGCTGTCGGTCAGCATGTCGAGGTAAACATCCTCGCTGCGGAGGCAGTATGAATTGAAGCCCGCTTCGCGAATTGCGCTGACGCGTTCTTCAACGGACGGGATGCGTGTTTTTTGAACGATGCAAATCTTGTGCATCTCAAGGGGCAGGGATTTTCTGCGGTAATATTGAACCTTATCCATAGAATCTCCTTTCGGTCAATAAAATCATTACGGTGAATGACTAAACAATCTGTTTGGATATAAACGCCGGCTGCATTCGTCCGTACGGATCGTGCAGTGTTCCGCCGATTACCCTGCTATTATACGCAGCAGTCGGATCGGGTGCAATTCAGGAACATGCGCAATTTCCGTTTGTTAACAGTTTTGCCACAATTCAAACTAAAATTATACTCAGTAATGCAGAAAATGCGTTAACAAATGAATACCTCTCACTTTGAAAAACAAAACTGCGATTCGGAACTTCGGAACAATGAAGCTCGAACCGCAGCCGGCGGTGGTTATATCCTTTTTTCGGGAATCAAATGATTCGGAGAAAGTCGCATTGAATCATTCGGTAATATAGGCCTTTACAAGTTCGTAAGTGTTTTTTACGCCGTCAACGTGGGAACGTTCATATCCGTGGGAAGCGTAAACTCCCGCTCCGATAAGTCCGTGGCGCAGATCGTACCCGGCATCAAGCGCCGCATCCGCATCGGAACCGTAGAAGGGATAGACATCAAGCGCGTAATCAAGATTATGCTTCTTTGCAAGCTCAACAAAACGGGACGTAACATCGTAATTATACGGACCGTGTGAATCCTTTACACAGATGGAAACCTGATGTTCCTTGCATTCAAGTCCGTCGCCGACGCAGCCCATGTCAACGCTGATGATCTCTTCGGCATCGGCGGGAATACCGCTTGAGCAGCCGTGGCCGACTTCTTCAAATACGGTGAGATAGATGTAAACTTTGCGGGTCAAAGAAAGCTTTTCTGTTTTAATTGCCTTTGCAATGCCCATGAGAATCGCCGCACTGAGCTTGTCGTCGAGGAAACGGCTTTTAATATAGCCTGTTTCGGTGATTCTTGTGCGCGGATCAAAGCAGACATAATCGCCCGTTGCAATGCCGAGTTTTCTTGTTTCGTCGGCGGAAAACACTTTTTCGTCAAGCACAAGCTCCATGTTATCGTAGCTGCGCTTCTGGCTGTCGTATTCGCCGTTGACGTGAACGGAAGGGTTGTTCATCTGGAAACAGCCTTCAAAAACCTTGCCGTCACGGGTATAGACACGTGCATTTTCGCATTCGGCGTTGTTTGCGTTCATGCCGCCTATGCGGGTCAGCTTAAGCCTTCCGTTGCTCTTGACTTCGGATACCATTCCGCCGAGGGTGTCAATGTGTGCAGAGAAGACAACCGGGCTGCCTTCGCCGCCGAGACAGCAGAGCACACAGCCCTTGCGGGTAAGCTCAGGCTCAAAACCGAACTCGCGGAGCTGCTGCATGATGTAATCCGCAGCTTTGCGCGTGAATCCGCTCGGACTGTCTATTGCCATAATTTTCTTCAGTTCATCAAGAATATAGTTAAGCATTTTTCCTCTCCTTATGTAAAAACATCATTCGTTTAACAGCGCATCCGCAACCTGAAAAGCCGGAGTGCTTTCATCGATTCCGTTCAGTGCGTTTTTTTCGGTTTCATCGCCCTCGTCAATCGGGCTGTGCGCTTCGGTGTGTGTGCCCATGTTGATGAAAACCTGCATAAGCTCAAGGATTTCTTTTGTAAGCGGTTCGCCCTCGAACGCTGCCGCAACACCGATTTCGGATTCGCCGCAGGCGCGGACGATTTGAACAAGTTCCTCAAAACTCATTCCGGGAACATACAGGCTTTCAAGATAGTTCTCAACGCCGTAGCATTCAAACCCGTGTGATTTAAGCTTTGCAAAATCGAGCTTTTCTTCAAACTCGGCGGCGAAAAGCTTGCCGTCGATCGACACTTGCAAAAAGTCAACGGCAATATCGCAGATTCCGTTCACGGTCAGAATGGGGATGGGATAGTATTCAAGAAAGTTGTCCCCGTTCACGGTAACGGTGTGGCGATCGTAATAGCCCCATTCAACATTGTAACCGAGCTTTTCAAGCGTGTTGCGCAGCATGATGGCACGTTCACTCAGTGTACGGTACGAATCGTTGACGACGTTCACATTCTTAGGTATTTTCATAATTTAGGACTCCTTTTGCAGTTTGATTTCTTCAGACAGAAACGTAAAACCTGTTTTGCGCTTCGTGCAGTTTTTTATATTCGCCGCCGGCGGCGAGAAGTTCATCGTGGGTTCCCATTTCGGCAATTCCGTGTTCGTCAACAACGGCAATTTCATCCGCGTTACGGATTGTGGAGAGACGGTGCGCAATAACAAGCGTTGTTCTGCCCTTGCTCAACCTGTCGAATGCCTGCGTGATGCGCGCTTCGGTTGCGGAATCCAATGCGCTTGTTGCTTCATCCAAAATGAGAATCGGCGGGTTTTTCAGAAAAATCCTTGCGATGGAAACACGCTGTTTCTGCCCGCCGGAAAGCGTTATGCCGCGTTCGCCGACGATGGTGTCATATCCGTCGGGCATCTTCATGATATCGTCGTGAATTTCCGCCGCAACGGCTGCCTGCACGATTTCTTCATCGGTTGCATCGATTCGGCCGTAACGAATGTTTTCTTTGATGCTCGCGGCAAAAAGAAACACATCCTGCTGAACGATGCCGATATTGCGGCGCAGTGATGAAAGCGTAACATCGCGAATATCAATTCCGTCAACGGTGATGCTGCCGGAGGTTATATCATAAAAACGGGGCAAAAGGTGGCAAAGAGTGGTTTTGCCGCCGCCGGAAGGACCGACAAGCGCGAGTGTCTGTCCGTGCCTGATGCTGAGGCAAATGTTTTCAAGCACATTGCCGCCGGAACCGTACGCAAAGGAAATGTTTTTGAACTCAATGTCACCCTTAACGTTTTTGAGCTCGATTGCATCGGGTTTATCCTGAATCTCGGCTTCTGTATCGAGCAGCTCCGTGAATCGTTTAAAACCGGCCATGCCCATTGTGTATTGCTCCGCAAATGCGGAAAGCTTGCGTATCGGGGTAACAAACGATGAGATATACATCATAAAGATGATAAGCGTCGTTGTCGTCATTTCGCCTTTCATAATAAGCACACCGCTCACGGCAAGCACAATGACATTGAGAATGGTTGTGAAAAACTCCATTCCCGCCATAAACATGCCCATAGTTTTGTAATACGCAGACTTGGAGTTGACAAAAATGCCGTTTCCCTGTTCGAATTTTGAAATCTCATAATCTTCATTTGTAAAGGCTTTTGCAACCCGTGCGCCGCTTATGGAGGATTCGATCTGTGAATTGATAACCGCCATACCTTCTTTGACCTTGCGTGAGGTGCGGCTCATGCGCTTCCGCAGATTCATAACGAAAATCAACATAACAGGAACGACGGCAATAAGAACGAGAGCAAGCCTCCACTCTATTGTGAGCATTACAACAAACGCGCCGATGAATGTCAGCATGGAAATGAAAACATCCTCCGGACCGTGGTGAGCAAGCTCCGTAACGTCAAAAAGATCGTTTGTGCAGCGCGACAGCAATTTGCCCGTGCGTGACTTGTCATAAAAGCTGAAGCCGAGCTGCTGAAGATGCGTGAAAGCATCGCGGCGCATATCGGCCTCAATATGAACGCCGAGTCTGTGCCCGAGTGCCGTGACGATATATGTTGCACCGGTGCGAAGGATATAAAGCAGGAAACATACCGCCATAAGGATGAAAAACGGGCGGTATTGCGGCGCGGTTGCGGAAAGATAGCGATCCAGTGCCAGTTTGGACAGCAGGGGATAGGCGATGTCCACGGATGAAATGAACAACGCACAAAGCATATCGACAGTGAACATGCCGATATGCGGCCTATAATAGGAAGCAAAACGCTTCAGGTTTGATTTTTTCGCGGTATTGTCTGTTTTATTCTTCATGGTATCAGTCTTTGGTTCTTTGATTTCGCTTTAATTTACTGTGCATCATTCGCCGTGCGGCGGACGACGGCGGGGTGAACGCACCTACTTGCTGTCTTCATCAAAAAAAGCATCATTGCTGATTTGTGATTTGTCAATGCCGGTTTGAGGTTTGACAGGCATTTTTTTGCATATCCCAAGCAGGATGATTGCTGCCGCAAACATCAGAACAGGTATAATTGCATTGATTCGCAGCACCCAAATAAGGCACAAAAGAATGAATGCCGCTCCTGTTAAAACAAGAGCGATTATGCTCAGCGCGCGCCGCATACAGGTTTCCTCCGATAACTGTCTTTTTCAATCGCATTTTACCATAAGGTGTGCTTTTTTTCAATGAAAAACAATATATATTCACAAAAGAGTTTCGAACAACATGACATTTATGCAAAGGGTGTTGACAACACGGCCGGAGCTGTGTATAATGTCAGAAGCAGTAAAGTTGCAGAGAGGTTTTTTGTGGACAGTTGCGACAGCAGCGACCGAAAGCGTCAGCATAACCGAATACGGAACGAACGGGCATAACCGAACGAACGCAGTTTGTTTGGCTATGTTTTTTGTTACATTCAAATAGTGTTCGCGCTTTCCGCACACAATTCTTCCTGCGGCGAAACTGCCGGAAAAATCGAATTTGAAAGGAATCTTGAAAGGATATCTGACTATGACAGACATCGACCCGCTTATACGTGGATTTTTCCACGCACAAGACGCACTTACCGCCGCGGCAAGCAATAATGCCGGAACCATTATTTGGCAAATTGTCTTGCAAATTGTACTCATTGCATTGAACGCAGTTTTTGCGTGTGCTGAAATCGCCGTGCTTTCCGTGAGCGATGCAAAGCTTGCAAGCCTTGCCGAAAGCGGCAACAAACGCGCAAAACGCCTTGCGAAGCTGACGAAGCAGCCGGCGCGCTTCCTTGCAACAATACAGGTTGCAATAACCCTTGCCGGTTTCCTTGCAAGTGCATTTGCAGCGGAAAACTTTGCTCAATACATTAAGCAGCTTATTCCGAACATACCGGAATCACTCTGCATCATCGTTATCACGATCCTGCTTTCGTACGTCACCCTTGTTTTCGGTGAACTTGTGCCGAAACGCGTTGCAATGAAAAAGTCCGAAAGCCTTGCGCTGAGCATCAGCGGACTGCTGAATTTTGTCTCAACGATTTTTGCTCCGCTTGTCTGGCTGCTTACGGTTTCAACAAACGGAGTCCTGCGGCTTATGCATATCGATCCGAACGGCGACGATGAAGAGGTCACGGAAGAAGAAATCCGCATGATGGTCGATGCCGGCGGAGAAAAGGGCACAATCGACCGCAGCGAACAGGAAATAATTCAAAATGTATTTGAATTTGACGATCTTACCGCGGGTGAAATTGCAACGCATCGAACCGATATTGTAATCCTCTGGGAGGAGGACGACGACAAAGAATGGGAAAAAACCATTTATGAACACAGGTATTCACAGTTTCCTGTTTGCGGTGAAAGCGTTGATGACGTTATCGGCATACTGAATTCAAAGGATTATTTCCGCCTTGCGGACAGAAGTCGTAAAAACGTCATGGAAAATGCGGTTCGTGCGCCGTATTTTGTGCCTGAAGCCGTAAAAGCGGACGTTTTGTTCCGTGATATGCAGCATTCAAGGCGCGGTTTTGTGGTTGTGCTTGACGAATACGGCGGAATGAGCGGTATTCTCACGATGAACGATCTTGTTGAGCAGCTTGTCGGCGATCTTGACGATGAGGACGATGTCATTGAGACGGAGGAAGATATTGTTCACCTTCCGGACGGCAACTGGCGCATTCGCGGCAGCGCTTTGATTGAGGATGTTGCAGAGCAGCTTAATATCAAGCTCCCGTGCGATGAGTATGATACTTTCGGCGGCTATGTGTTTGCAACCCTCGGAAGAATTGCCGATGACGGAACAACCTTCAGCATTGAAACGGACATCATGAACATAGATGTTCTCGAAATTCGCGATCACAGAATCGAAACAACTGTTGTGAGGCTGAAAGAGCAGCCCCAAGGTGACGACTCCGATTCCGATAAGGATTAAGCGGGTTAAGCATATTGGCATAATCGGCAGGAAATTTTAATGTTTTAGAAGAGGGTGCGGGTAATACTTGCACCCTTTTTACATAACGGCAGCGCTGCAAAAATGATATAAATCCTAATATGACGTCAGTGTTCTTGACAGCGGGAAAAATAAATTATAAAATATAAGGCGGCGCATAAATGCGCTGCACGACTGCATTGCTTTTGCATTGAATAAATGATGAAGCGGTGCTGTGTGCAAACTAACAATACAGGAGAACACGAAACACATGAAAACACGCAGAATCATGGCCGTTGTGCTCGCCGCTTTGATGATGCTCAGCATCATTCCCGTTGCATTTGCAGAGGAAATCAGCTCCATTTCGGCAGATGCAGCATTGTCGGTGCGCATGGATGATGCTTGGGCGGCAATTGAACTTGCCGAAGCCGAAGCACTTGCTGACAACCTTCCCGCAAGCGACGTTATCAACGCCGTTTACACCGCTGCTCTCAACAACGAAAATGTTGATGCAGACAGCTTTTCCGATTTCACCGCCGACGGTTTCTTCTTTACCGTCAACGGAATGCATTGTGCATACAACTACAGGCTCCGCAACAAAATTGAAGCAAATGTAACCGAAGAAGGTTCCGTAACTTTCAACGCATCCAACGGCAAAGTCGTTGAAATGCGTGACGCAACCTCTCCGAACGTTCTGCTCGTCGGACCTTATTACGGCGGCTATGACCCCACCTTCACCGATCAGTATCGCCGTGAAGCAACTTCCATTGCGGAGGCAACCGGCGGCACGCTGACAATTCTTGCAGGCCATGATGCAACCGGTCCCGCGATCGCTGCTGCATTCCCCGACAAGGGTGCTGTCATTTACGACAGCCACGGCATCGCAAGCGGCACTTCCTCTTATCTCTGCCTTACCACCAACCAGGGTATCACCAACGAGGATTATTCAAACGGTTGGGCGGTTCGCTCCGGCAACGAAGCGTTCATTGACGGCAGATATATCGAGAACCATATCACAAGCGCACTTGACAATCCGTTCGTTTGGATGGCTATCTGCGAAGGCATGAAGCTCAGCGGCCGCGGCACTACCGGCTATGCACTCCTCCGTGCAGGCTGCGGTGCGGTTTACGGCTATTCTCAGAGCGTTACCTTCGTCGGAGACTACAAATTCGAAGAAACTTTCTGGAATGTTATCAAAGAAGAAGGAACTATTGCCGAAGCATACGCAACAATGGTTGACGTATGGGGTCCCGTTGATCCTTACGGTGATGCATGGCCCATCGTCATGAGCCCCGTTGATGATTTCCCCGCAAATCCCGACCAGGCACAGACGGTTTACTGCGATTGGACTCTTTTCGGCGAATCCGAAGAACCTATTGCACTCGAAGGCTATACCCTCAGCGCGAACGAGGCAAATATTGCAGTCGGTGAAACGGTCACCGTCAAGTTCAACCGCGAACCCGAGGATGCAAACCTCTATGACATTATCTGGACTTCTTCCGATGAGAACGTTGCTGTTGTTGACGGCAACAAGCGCAAGGTAAAGATTACCGGCAGCGGCAGCGGCACCGCAACCGTGACCGGCACGGTCATGGTTAACGGCAGTGTTTACGGCACTGCTGTTATCGCCGTCAGTGTTACCGGTGATGAATCACTTGCGGCAGCACTCAACGTTGAAGGCGGAAATCTCTGGTTCGGCACTTCCACCGAGTATCCCTTCACTGCTGTTGATGACGGAACAAGGGTTTTCGCACGTTCCGGCAACAAGCGCGTTGTTAACAGCAAGTCACAGCTCATGCTGACCATAGCGATGCAGAGCGGCGATACGATGGCATTCGACTATATCTGCAGCAGCCAGACAGATCGCGATTTCTTCAACTTCTATGTCAACAGGCAGGTTGAACTCCGCAAGTCCGGCGTTACCGAGCCCGATTGGCAGCGTTACACATTCACCGCTCCCGAGGATGGCGTGTACTACTTTGTTTGGGAATACACGAAGGACTCCGGCGGAAGCCAGGGTGAGGACTGTGTCTGCGTTGATAATGTTGCTTTCACCGGCACGACTCCCTCCACCCCCGAGCCCACTCCCGAACCTCCTGTTGAGGAGCATGACGGCGATATCAACGGCGACGGAAACACCAACACCGCGGACGCTGTTTCCGCAATGCGTTACGCACTCGGTCTCATTGAACTGACCGAAACTCAGCTCATTCACGGCGACGTGAACGAGGACGGCGTTGTGAACATCGCAGATGCAATCGGCATTATGCGTATTGCAATGGGCCTCAACTGATTTACGAATCAAATCACACAATGAAAAAATGAAGCGGAATTGAATTACCCGAAAACTGAATTCGGATATTCGCCGCAATGAAGCAAAACGGGTCGTTGGATGCAGCGATCCGTTTTGCATTAGCATTCGCAATGAGCACGTAAAGAAGTCCGAAAACCGGACGGAAGGAACTGATGAAAAGATATTAAGAAATAACAAATAGATTATTCATTACATACTCCGACGGAGAAATATTCTCAATGCTTGAGTGATTCTGATTGACATGCCGCAAATATAATACAAGACATATGTGCAGCGGGAATTCATGCAGCCGTTTTATGTTTTGCTGCGAAAAAGAACCGGACAACCCTTCGCGGGCTGCCCGATTTTGTTTGGGAACTGATACAACAGTCCCTGCTGCGGCTTTTTTCAGCGCAGCGATATCAGTGCGCTGTCATTTGGTGTCGCATTATCGAAACAAGCGATTGCGCGGCATCAACTCTTTCCGCACATCACCACGTTTGCTGCTGAAGCGAGGTCATATCCTGCTTTGCGGTTTGAAGCTCCTGAACCTTTGCGGGCTTGGTTTTATACATATTGCGCTGCTTCATCTGTTCGAACACGGCGAGTTGATCCTCGGAGCATTCGGTCATGCAGTGGATAAGCAGACTGCGCAGGTTTTCACAGCCCGACTCGGTGCAGTTGCTTGCATACTGCTTTACGGCGTCCCTTTCTGAATGGAGAAGGTCCGTAAGAAGTTCCTGTTCGCTCATGGAAGCATTGTTGGTTTTCTGATTGTTCATGCCTGTAACCCTCCTCAGTTATTGCCGTTCAGATAGCCGTGAAGCGTATCAAAATGCCTGCGGTGATGCCTGGCAGCGTTTTCTGCCATGCGTTTGAGCGCGGGATCGTTAAAATACCCGGCATAAACAGTGCATTTTTTAAAAAGCAACGCTTCAGAATACATTTCATCCTGCAGGATGGAAAGATCCTTTGTGTCGATTGAGGAGGCCGCTTCGGTGTTCCAATTTGCCGAAGAGGCGGACTGATTCCCGGAACTCGCCGAACCCATTGAATGAGACGGGTTTGAGTTGAAGAAGGAATCGAAACTGCTGCCGGAATTGCTGCCGGTACTGCCGTTCTGTCGATTCTGCATAATAATGTCCTCCGTGTGTTTTTTTGCGGTTGAACGGCTTGAAACAAGCCGCTGCCCGCCGTCCGTTAGTATGCCCAAAAAGGCGGCATTGCTATGCACAAAAGAAAATGCCCATGCACATCGGGCATAAGCATTTTCAAATTGCAAATATTTATTGAAATCCAATCTTAATCGGAAATTAAACAAAGAATTTCTTTTTAAGCGATTCCTGCATGGGTTTGTTTATCGCAATGATGATTAATCCCATTCCGAGAATAAAGCATCCGAACAAGGGGAAGTATGACCAGTTGAGCTGAAGCACTGTTTTTTCGGAAAAGGCAATATTTATCATCATTTCCAAAAATGTCATGTAAATTCCGTGTGCGATAAGTGCGCCGCCGAAGATGTAAAGATGTCCGCGGCGAACGTATTTCAGCAGTGTTACAACCGCCGTAACGAGCAATCCGTATGCACCGACAACGGGGAATGCAAACTTGAGGAACCACCCTCCGTGAACAGCAAGGTCGATATAAAGCAGATAAGCAAGCACGGCAGCAAAACCGCAGGGAACAAAAATAACGGGGTTGGGCCGTTTGAACCAAAGCGGGAGCGCAACGAGCTCATAAAGCAGCAGCACTGCACCGATTGCGTAGCCGGACCATTCCGAGGCATTGCTGATGCTGATGTTGCAGATAACAAGCTGAACGATAAGCGCGGCAAAAATCATGGTAACGATGAACATAATACCCCTGAGATTCATGCGGGGTTCATGGAGCTTGTATTCGGGAAATGGAGGTTCGGTGGTTTTAATTTCTATATCGGGGTGATAAACCCTCGTTCCGCAAAGCGGGCAGACTTTTTCGCTGTCCGCAAGCTCAACTCCGCATTTTATACAGTACATATTGTGTCTCCTTTCTGAATCCGTAAATTATTGATTTCAAACTATCGGGCTGCATTGCCGTTTTCAGTTTGGAATCAACACATTGCCCGCACCGTTGCTTTCAACTTTGACGTGAAGCCCAAGTTCACGCAAAACCTGATAGAATTGAAATTCAAGCACGGGTTCAACAGTGTTGCGGATGAAATTCATATATAATTTGCCGTTGTAAGACAAAACTCCGCAATTGTTGGGCTTGGTTGCCTGAACGCCGAGGATGAAATCAAATCGGGTTACATATCGGCGCATTGCATCCGGCACTTTAATATCCCCGAGATTAGAGAGATTAAGACAGTTTGTGCGTTCGCCGACGGTGTCGTAAACAAGCTTCATTGCAATGTTTTTAAGGAAAAGCGGCATCACGCGGAGCAGGGGCGAACGCTCTGCATTGACGTTCGGAGTGAACATTGCACAAAGGTTCTTTTTTGTGACAAGAAGCCCGAGTTGATGTTTCACCGATGTCAGAATCTCGGAAAACTCATAGTCGCCCATTCGCGGATCGATCTCCGGCATAATGACATGCACAAAGTTCCGAAGCGTGCGGCTTGGGAATAAACGGCGAAGGTTCACCGGAACAACGACGCGAATCGGCTTTTGCCGGCGTTTATCGGGCGTTTGCTCATCCTGAATCCGCTGCAATGCAAGCAGCATTGCGCTTGTCAGGTACACCGTAAGGCTCACCCCGCAGCTTTTTGCCGCGGCAAGAGCTGCGTTTGAATCCAAGATGAACGTTGTAAGGTGCCTGAAATCATCCCTTTCCGGCGTATAATGAATCTTGAATGCGGTGCTCGCATTTCTGCTGACGCTTACGGAACCGGCATTCTTCGAAAAGCTGTCCTCAAGCTCCTCTTCCTGCGGCTGAGTGAGCCTGTCCAGCACACCGCATTCATTGGGAATTTCAACCCCGTATTTCTGTTCGATGTATTCGGCAAGCAGTGATTTTAAAAACACCATGCCGCCTGTGCCGTCCGTCAATGCATGATAGAATTCAACTGCAATACGGTTTTTGTAGACGATGACACGCAGTGCGCATTCATTGATGCTCTCAAACGGCGTGTGTGCAAGCGGCCAGCTCTTTTCATCCGTGATTTCGGGTGCGGAGGACAGTTCCTCAAGATAATACCAGAATGCGCCTCTGCAAAGACGAACGGCAATGGACGGGAATCGCCGCATGGTGACATCCATTGCGTTCCTAAGGACTGTTTTGTCCACCTCGTCGCAGAGTGTTGCGGAAAGACGGAAAAAGTTATTCCATTTTCTGCGTTTTGCGGCGGGATAGATTTTTGCGGCGTTATCCAGCCGCATCCAGCGAAGCTTGCGTTCGTGGGAAAGGAAACGGTTTAAAAAGGCATTGATGCGGTCAAGGTCGCATGCACGTTCCTTGATACAGTAAAGAACATAGGCGTGCCACATGCCTTCGGCTTCTACCAGTTCGCTTGTGCAGCCGGATGAAACAAGTTTGTTGTGCATACGGCGCGAGTCATCCAGAAGGACTTCATCCTTGCCCGCAAAGATTAAGGACGGAGGAAGCCCGGAAACATCTCCGAAAAGCGGCGAAACAAGCGGGTCTGTCGGATTTCGCGAGTAGCACTTTGAATAGAAGTCCAAAGTCTCTTTGCAAAGACTCGGATCAACATCGTGATTAAATATAAACGACTCGCCGCTTTGGGTAAGGTCTGTCCACGGCGAAATTGCAATGATGCTGCAAGGCAGCGGCAAGTCCAACTGGCGAAGCTTTAAACAAAGCGAAAAGCAAAGTCCGCCGCCGGCGCTCTCGCCTGCAAGCACGATCTGGCTGCTGAGGTAGCCGAGTGAAAGCAGATAGCGATACGCTTCCACCGCATCGTCCAATGCAGCAGGAAACGGATTTTCGGGCGCAAGACGGTAAGCGAGACAAAGCACCCGAATACCGCATTCGGAAGCCAACACGGACCCGAAGCCCTTTGCATATTCAAGGTCACCGCATGTATATCCGCCGCCGTGCAGATAGAGGATAACTCCGCGCTTTAATTCATCGTGCGGAATCGCAAAACAGGCGCATGGTTCAACATTCCCGCTGAGTTTCGGATGATCAACGGGGACAATATTAACATTTGTGCGCATTGTTTTTGCAAGCACGTTGCCGAGAAGATCCTGTCCGCGCCGTGTGGCTTCAAGCGAACAGGCCTTTGTGAAAGGATGAATCCTTTCGAGGTGCTTGCGTACAAATCTTTGAGACAGTTCCATAAACTAAGTATTCACTTATCCGTTAATAATCATTAAACAAAGGTCATGCCTTGTTTGCGCGGCTGTGCTGCTTCGTACTTTCGGCTGCTGCAACCATTTTGAAAACACAACCTCAACTTTATTCTACCATATGCAATCGGGTTTTTCAATATGCAGACTTGCACATTGTGAAGAGAACAGGACGATAAAAAGCTGAATCGGGGCATAAGCGGGCAAATATCGCAAACACTGCAAAAGTTTGAGACTGAAACATGGGAGTCTGAACTCAAAAATATATATCAAAACATCTGCCCGAAAAGCGATCAACAATGCTAAAATAGAATCGGAACTTCCGCGCAGCATAATGAATCGCTGCAAAACAATAACGATAAGCAATTAATCAGGAAAGGATGAACAAGATGGAACGCATAAACAAAAAACTCGGATTCGGTCTTATGAGGCTTCCGATGAAGGACGGAGAGGTTGACATTGAGCAGACTTGCCTTATGGTTGACGAATTTATCAAGGCAGGGTTTAACTATTTTGACACTGCGCACGGTTATCTGAGCGGGAAAAGCGAAAAAGCAGCAAAAACCTGCCTCACGTCGCGCTATCCGCGGGAAAGTTTTATCCTGACAAACAAGCTTACCGATGAATATTTCAAAACAAACGACGATATTCGGCCTTTTTTCGAAAGTCAACTTGAGCTTTGCGGAGTTGATTATTTCGATTTTTACCTTATGCATGCACAAAACGAGACGCGCTTCAGATATTTTAAAGAGAGAAACGCGTACGAAACCGCAATTGAACTGAAAAAAGAGGGAAAGATTCGGCATTTCGGCATATCCTTTCATGACCGGGCAGAGGTGCTGGATGCGATTCTTTCGGAGTATCCGCAAATTGAGGTTGTTCAAATTCAATTCAATTACTTGGATTATGACGATATCGGCGTGCAGAGCCGCAAATGCTATGAAGTGTGCAGAAAACACAACAAGCCTGTGCTTGTGATGGAGCCGGTAAAGGGCGGAAGCCTTGTTAAGCTTCCCGACGAGGCGCAGAGGATCTTCGCTTCTCTCAACGGAGGAAGTCCCGCGAGCTACGCAATTCGCTTCGCTGCGGGCTTCCCGGGGATGCTTGTTGTGCTTTCGGGCATGAGCAGCATTGAGCAGCTCAGAGATAACATAAGCTATATGAGTGATTTCAAACCCCTTGACAAGACCGAAACCGAAGCCGTTGAAAAGGTTCGCGGTGTTTACAAGGGGATGGAGCTGATTCCGTGCACCGCCTGCCGCTACTGCACGGACGGCTGTCCGAAGCATATTGCGATTCCCGACTTGTTTGCGCTGATGAATGCGAAACAGCTGCATCGCGATTGGAATGCAAATTACTACTACTCAAATGTTCATACCGCACCCGGAAGGCGGGCCTCCGATTGCATAAAATGCGGAAAATGCGAGGGCTCATGTCCTCAAAATCTTCCGATTCGCAAGCTACTGGCCGATGTTGCGGCCGAATTTGAGAAGGCGGACGGAAATGACGATTAACGCCCAATTTGCAAAAACCGCATTCCCACTGCGGACAATAAAAATATATCTGAAAAATCGGGTATTTTTTTGAAAACAATACTTGACAAATGCCTCCGCCGGAAGTACAATATGCCTTGTGCTTTGCTTATGGTGGAGGATTGCGGTCACCAGCCCCGTCCGTTGTCGGAAATCTTAGCAAAATTATTTAATTAAGAAATTCAACATACCTTTGGAGGACATGGCATGAAAAGCTATATGGCAAAAGCAGAAACCATGGAGCGTAAGTGGTACGTTGTAGATGCAGAAGGCATGGTGCTCGGTCGTCTCGCATCTCAGGTTGCCGCAATACTCCGCGGAAAACACAAGCCCATCTTTACCCCGCATGTTGACTGCGGCGATCACGTTATCATAATCAACGCAGATAAAGTCATCATGACAGGCAGAAAGCTTGACGAAAAAATTTATTATCATCACACCGGTTATCCCGGCGGACTCAAAATGACCAAGTATCGTGAGCTCCTCAACAAGAAGCCCGAATTCGCAGTCTATGAAGCTATCCGCCGCATGATGCCCAAGGGTCCCCTCGGCCGCCAGATGCTCACCAAGGTTCGCATTTACCGCGGCGCCGAGCATAAGCACGAAGCACAGAAGCCCGAAGTTCTCGTGCTCAAATAATTTTTAGGGAAGGAGATTATTACCATGGCAGCAACCACTCAGTATCTCGGAACCGGCAGGCGCAAAAGCTCCGTTGCCCGCGTTCGTCTCGTTCCCGGCACCGGCGTTATCAAAATCAACAAGAGGGATCTCGAAGAATATTTCGGCTATGAAACCCTCAAGATGATCGTTCGCGCGCCCCTCGTGCTTACCGACACTCTCGGCAAGTTCGATGTTATCGTCAATGTTTACGGCGGCGGCTACACCGGACAGGCAGGCGCAATCCGTCACGGCATTTCCCGTGCTCTTCTCGACGTTGATTCCGCAGAATATCGCGCAACCCTCAAGAAGGCAGGTTTCCTGACCCGTGACCCCAGAATGAAGGAGAGGAAGAAGTACGGCCTCAAGGCCGCTCGTCGCGCACCTCAGTTCAGCAAGAGATAAATTGCTGTACAAACCGTATCAAAATGCTTCAAAAACCCCGGAAAATCAAGGTTTTCCGGGGTTTTGCTATATAAATTCTTTTGTTTTGGTTTGGCGTTTTTTGTCCTGATTTATCCAGTTCTGAACCTGTTTTTTTGAGTTAAAAATGGGGGAAAACTCATTTTTGAGGTGGTTTTGAGTTAAAAAATGGGGGAAAATTGAGGCCTTTTGAGCATGTAAAATGGAGCTGTGATTGGTGCTCGCTTTCCGTGTTTTCTTTCCCCGAAATTGTTTGACGGAGCTGTCTGAATTTGTCCTAATCTGGCACATCCGAATATGGTTTATCGTACATAGCGCGTCTGTTACCCAAAGTGACGCATGGGTTGGCAGGCGCGCTATTTTTTTGTCCCGACGCGGGCGGAAGGAGGTGTAAGCGTGAGAGCGTATGGCAAGTCGTGGGACTACAACATATATGACTGCCGGTACTGTCTGTACTGGAAAGGAAAGAAACAAGGCTGCGTCTACCCTGACGGCTGCTGCTGTCCAATAGATCAAAGGGACGCATTTCAGTTCCGCGACGATGAAGATAAAGAGAATACCGCACCTGCTTCGGAGTGCAGGAATTGTCCCTACGGACACGATTCTCCCTGTATCGGGTGGTGTACAAAGGAGGTCATGCGCGCCGTGGGATTGCTGAAGGAGCGTGACGGTCCCGATGTATGATTACTTCTATGGCGCGGAGTCTGAACAGTTCTCTTTCTATCGCATCCCCAAGGTGCTGTTCACAGAGGAACGGTTTAAGGCTATCTCCGCAGAAGCCAAAGTGCTCTACGGACTTCTGCTTGACCGCATGAGCCTTTCGGCAAAGAACGGCTGGCAGGATAAAGAAAACCGGGTGTATATCATCTTTACCATTGAGGACATCATGGAGGCCATGGGCTGTGCCGATCAGAAAGCCGGAAAGCTCCTGTATGAGCTGGAAAGCAAGTGCGGTCTTATCGAGCGAAAACGGCAGGGCCTCGGCAAGCCCAATCTCATCTATGTAAAGAACTTCGTTACCCCATCGGAATCACGTTTCTTGAATCGTGAAAATCACGATTCTGGAGAAGTGAAAATCACGGATCAAGAACCGTTAAAATCACGATCTAATAATACTGAGAATAATAATACTGAACGTAGTGATACTGATTCTTTTCCCTTCACTTCGTTCAGAGAGGATCACGGACGGGAATCGAAAAGAAGCGATGTGAATCAGAGAGACCGATACAGAGAGATCATTTCGGAGAATATCTCGTATGGGATTCTCTTGCAGGACTATCCGCTTGACCGGGATATTCTCACGGAAATACTGGAGCTCATGGTCGATACGGTCTGTACAACCAGAAGCACCGTCCGTATCTCCGGAGATGACAAGCCCGCGGAGGTCGTAAAGAGCCAGTTCCTGAAGCTGGACAGTGAGCATATCCGCTTTGTCATGGACGGTCTGAAGGACAACACCACCCGCATCCGCAATATGCGCCAGTATCTCTTAGCCACCCTGTATAACGCCCCTCTGACCATCGGGAACTACTACCGAAGTCTCGTCAGCCACGATATGTCGGAGGGATTCATCTAAGCCGTAGGCAATGCCTGCGGCTTTTGTCATTTCGAGGAGGTGATAACAGTGCCAAAACAGGAACCCCGGGAACAGGTACAGCAGATACCGATGTCTGAGATCCACCCATTCAGAAACCACCCATTCAAGGTGCTGGACGATGAGCTGATGCAGCAGACGATAGACAGCATCATGCAGGTGGGGATTCTCAACCCCGCCATCATCCGTCCCGACCCGGAGGGCGGATATGAAATGGTAGCCGGTCACAGGCGGCTTTACGCCGCAGACCTTGCAGGGCTGAAAACCATCCCGGCAATCGTCCGCAATCTTACCGACGACGAGGCGGTGATCCTTATGGTGGACAGCAATCTGCAACGGGAAACGATCAGCCCCATGGAGCGGGCGCAGGCGTACAAAATGAAGCTGGAAGCGCTGAAACATCAAGGGAAAAAGGTTGAATTGCAGGCGGATTCAACTTCTCCCCAACTTGGGGAGAAGTCATCGTGGGCAGTAAGTATCGTGGCAAATGACGCCAACGCAAGCCGCAGTCAGGTGCAAAGGTTTATTCGTCTCACCGAGCTTTTACCAGAAGTACAGGAAAAGGTGGAAAGCAAGGAGATCGCATTCAGCCCCGCCGTGGAGCTGTCATATCTCACCCATGACGAGCAGAGGCAGTTTCTTGACGCGATGGACTACTCGCAGAACACTCCTTCGCTTTCCCAGGCACAGCGGTTAAAAAAGCTCAGCCGTGAGGGTAAATGCACACAGGAAGCCATGTTCGCCATCATGTCCGAGGACAAAAAGGACGACCTGACGCGCATTACGCTGGACAACGATGTGCTTCGCAAATACTTCCCCCGAAACTACACGCCTCTGCAAATGCAGCAGACCATCATCAAACTGCTGGAACAGTGGCAGAAAAAACGCCAGCGCCAGAACGAGCGCTGAGAAAGGCAAGGTATATCATGAATGTAAATATCACTATCAACGGCGACATCCATATCCACTGCGGCTGCTGCGAAGACTGCGGCGATTTCTATGAAAGCGACTTCGGCGGAGCGTATGAAATGCCGGACGAGGATGAAGGTGAAATCAGCGAGCTCCCCCCGGAAGAAGCCGAAGCCGTGCTGAGGGCGGTCGCGGAACTCATCCTTCCGTTTTTGCAGGAAGCGGCAGACGAGAGAGGTACTGAGCATGAAGGAGTTTGATGTAACGATCACCGAAACGCTGAGGCTCACCGTATCTGTGGAAGCCTCCTCCAAGGAGGAAGCCGAGCAGATGGTAAACGACCAGTGGCGCGCCGGAGATCATGTGCTGGATGCGGACAATTTCGTGGATGTGAAGTTTGAGAGCAACGACGGCAAGGAAATCTCCGCTGAACGAGAGCCGGACAACACCATCGAAGTCCTTATGGTAGAGCCGGGACAGTATCCGCGCATGGAGCGGATCGGCTCTGATCTCGCATCTTTACAGAAAGCCGTGGACGGAGATATTCAGGCGGTTTATCCGTATGACGACGCCGTGGCTTTGATCTGTGGAGAGGAAGCCAAGCTGGAGGGCAAGCCTCTGAACCGCGCCCTGCGGGATGAAAAAGGTGAAATCTATGATATTGTCGCCGGAAAGTTCTTCATCTGCGGCCTGGGAGAGGAAGACTTTGCTTCGCTCCCGAAGGAGCTGCAAAAGAAATATGAGGACAGGTTCCGTCAGCCGGAAGCCTTTTTGAAGATGGGCAGTAGAATCATGGCTATCCCCACCGAGCCCGAAAAAGCCTCTACTAAAGGCAAATCGGCTCCGGCTCCGGAGCGATGACGATGCTTCTGTTATTACGCATGAAAGGAGGGATGTCTCATGCAGGAGGAAGTTGAACACAGAGCCGTTACCCTGATGGTCTCCGCCGCCAAGCTGACCGGCAGAGAGCTGAAAGCGGCAATCAGCAAATATCTTGCCAGCCGCAAGGCGCAGAAGCAAAGCAAGGCGGAGGTCAAGCCCAGCGGCAGGCAGACGGTGAAGCAGCTCGTCGGACAGAATCAAGGCGTGTCCATCATCGAAGTCACGGAAAGCAATATCAAGGGCTTTGACCGCGTGGCGCGGAAGTACGGTGTGGACTACGCCATCAAGAAGGACAAGTCCGGCGAGATTCCGAAGTACCTCGTCTTTTTCAAGGCGCGGGACGCGGATGCGCTTACTGCGGCATTTACCGAATACAGCGGCAAAAAGGCAAAGAACAAGGATAAGCCGTCCGTTATCAAGATGCTCAGAGCGCTCCGTGCCCCGGAGATCGCCAAGGATATTGCGAAGGTGCGCAACAAGGACAAGGGGCTGGAGATATGAAGAAGCCGCTGACTATAAAGAAGATCGTGCTGCCCAATCTCCCGTATGCGTTCATCGCCCTCATAGCGACAAAGCTCGGGCAGGCATGGCGGCTGGCGGAAGGCGCGAACGTATCCGCAAAGCTTCTCGGCTTCCTCACAAAAGGTCTCGGAGAAGCCTTCTCCTCGCTTCTGCCCAGCTTTCACCCGGCTGATCTGCTCGTGGGCGTCGTGATAGCTGGTATTATCCGGCTGGTCGTATATGTCAAAGGGAAAAACGCGAAGAAATTTCGGAAGAATATGGAGTACGGCAGTGCGCGTTGGGGCACGGCAGAAGATATTGCCCCCTACGCCGATCCGAAGTTCGAGAACAACGTCATTCTCACGCAGACGGAACGCCTGATGATGTCCAATCGCCCCAAAGACCCTAAGACGGCAAGGAATAAGAATGTTATGATCGTAGGCGGCTCGGGAAGCGGAAAGACGAGGTTCTGGCTCAAGCCCAACCTGATGCAGTGCCATTCTTCCTATGTAGTCACTGATCCGAACGGTTACACTATAAGAGGATAGAAAAAAGGAGCGTTTCACAAACGAAGATTTCTTGAAGAAGGGAGGTCAAAACCGTGGCTAAGAAAGAAGAAATCAAAATCACAGCCTTGTATGAGCGTCTGTCAAGGGACGATGAACAGGCCGGGGAATCAAACTCCATCCAGAATCAGAAAAAATACCTCGAAGAATATGCCCGTCAGAAAGGGCTGAGAAACATTCGCCATTTTTATGACGATGGTTATTCGGGTACGAATTTCAACCGTCCCGGCTTTGCCGCCCTGCTGGAAGAAATCGAAGCAGGTCATGTGGAAGTCCTGATTGTAAAAGACCTTAGTCGTTTTGGCAGAAATTACCTGCAAGTCGGCTATTACACGGAGATTCTTTTCCCGAAGAAGGGCGTTCGTTTCATAGCTATCAACAACAATGTGGACAGCGCCACCCCGCAGGACAATGACTTCACTCCGTTTTTGAACATCATGAACGAGTGGTACGCAAAGGACACCAGCAACAAAATCAAGGCGGTATTCAAGTCCAGAATGAAAGACGGACTGAGGTGCAGCGGCTCCATCCCCTATGGCTATAAGAGAGAACCGGGCGATAAGCAGACCCTTATCGTGGACGAGCCTGCCGCAGAGGTTGTCAGGAAAATCTTCCGGCTGGTATGTCAGGGCGTTACCACAACAGGCATTACAGAGATTCTGACCAAGGAAAAGGTGCTGATACCGTCTGCCTACGCTGCCATGAATCAGCCGAATAACTGCCGCCACAAGGAAATTGCAGACCCTTACCGCTGGAATGCCACCACCATCGGCTATATCCTCGACAGGCAGGAATACCTCGGTCATACCGTGTTGGGCAAATCCATCTGCGAGAACTTCAAGACCAAGCAGCGCAGAGCCGCAACGCCGGACGAGCTGATGATTTTCCCCGATACGCATGAAGCCATCATCGACCAAGACACATGGGATATTGCCAGAAAGATACGCTCAAAGAAAAAGCCGAGAGTGGCGAACGGCACCTACTCCCACCGCCTGTCCGGGCTGGTGTACTGCGCCGACTGCGGGGCAAGGATGGGCTATATCAGCCCAGAAACCAAGCACAGCGGCAAACGCTATGATTCTGATTCCGCTTTTCAATGCGGCAACTACCGAAGCGCCACAAACGATTGCGTCTCCCACTATGTGAAAACATCGGTTCTGGAAGCGGCGATTTTGCGGGCAATTCAGGCGGTGAGCAAATATGTCCTTGAAAACGAAGCCGAGTTCATTGACCAGCTCAAAGCCGTTTGGAATGAGCATCAGGCAAGAGCGGCGGACAACGGACAGCAGGAGCTTGCCGAAGCGAAGAAGCGGATAGCCGATTTAGATGAAAAAATCAATATGATGTTTGATCCTTGGGAAACAGGTTCGCCTGATTCGACGCCCTCTGTTTCCGGTCCGGTTTCAACAAATATTCCCGTTGTCAGAGCCACACCAAAGCCAACTTCCGCGTCACACGCCTCTCCGGTTTACGGGCAGGCGTTCACTCTCACTGTCCTCGGCACAAATATACCCGTGTCGATCGGAGTTGATAATGCTACTCTTGACAAGACTCCCGGCTGGCTCGAAACATCAGCCTATCCCGGGGAAGAGGGCGTTTGCATTATCTATGGACACAGAAACCGTAACCACCTTCAGGTGCTCAAGGATATAGACTTTGGAGATACGATCACGATTACCCTCGCAGACGGCACGATGCTCAATTATTCAGTGGAATCCATACGTATACTCGATCCCGACGAAGAACTGCGAGTACCCTTTATCTCTGGACAGCACCTAATGCTGACTACATGCTATCCATTCTACTATACCGGGCATGCACCGCAGAAATATGTGCTAATTGCTATTAAAAATGATTAGATGAATAGGGAAAACCGTGCCTCCCTTCAATCTGGGAAGCACGGTCATTTTCATTTGTCAAATTAAATCAGTCCCATTGCATGCCTGAGGATAAGCAGTGCATCGATCGAATCGACAGCACCGTCACTATTGACATCGGCAACATAGGAGTCGATCTCGGTGATAATGTCCATTGCATAGCGCAGCACGATTAGCGCATCGCAGCTTGTCACCTCGCCATCGCGGTCAACATCGCCGAGCAGCCAGTAGGTCGCGGTAACGGTGACGTCCTCAGTCACGTTGGTATAGTCACCGTCCCAACCGTCGAAGACATACCACATACCATGATCCGGCACGTCGGGAGCTTCGGCATCTGCGCCGTACTCGACCTCGACCTCGGTAATCACTTCGCCGGTCAAGCTGTCGATGAAGGTAACGGTGAACGTCATTATCTCGAGAGTTGCGTCAAGCACAATGTTCTCGGCAGGCATTGTTTCGGGAACATCCCAACCGCTGAAGGAATATCCTTCGGGAGCGGTATATGCAGGCGCAGTAACCGCTGCACCCACCTCATAGGTTTGAGTGGTGAACTCTTCACCGTTGATGGTGTAGGTGATGGTGTACGAGCGGATATGCGCATCGAATACCGCGGTATAGGTCGCATCGCCGGTAACGGCGGCAAGCTCGGGAGTCCACCCCTCGAATGAATAGGTGTACTCGGGAGTCTCGGGCTTTGCGGGAGTGCCGTTCTTGTAGGAAGGCATCTCGCCGTACTTATAGGTCTCGGTTTCGCTCTGACCCTCGATCACCCAAGTGACAGTATATGTCCTGATCTGGCTGCTGAACGCTGCAGTGTAGATCACGTCACCCGATACAGGAGCGATTTCGGGCGTCCAACCGGTGAACGTATAGGTGTACTGCGCGGTTGCAGGGCGAGCAGGCTCAGCACCGTCGTAGGAGGGGGTTGCGCCGTAGAGGACATCCTCATCGGTCTCAAGAACCGTGCCGTCCCAGTTGACCCATGTCACCGTGTACTTATTGACCGTCTCTGTATAGGCCGCAGTATAAGTAACGTTGCCGGTTACAGGCGAGATATCGGGCGTCCAGCCGGTGAACGTATAGGTGTACTGCGCAGTCGCAGGGCGAGCAGGCTCAGCACCATCGTAGGAGGGGGTTGCGCCGTAGAGAACATTCTCATCGGTCTCAAGAACCGCACCGTCCCAGTTGACCCATGTTACCGTGTACTTATTGACCGTCTCGGTATAAGTTGCAGTATAAGTCACATTGCCGGTAACCGGCGCGATCTCAGGTGTCCAGCCGGCGAAGGCATAGGAATACTGAGCGGTTGCAGGCCTTTCGGGAGTTGTGCCATCGTACGAGGGCATTGCGCCGTAAACGACATCATAGTCGGTCTCAAGCACGGTGCCATCCCAGTTGACCCATGTTACCGTGTACTTGTTTGCAGAAGAGGAGAATGTTGCGGTATATGTCACATCGCCTTCGACAGGAACGATTTCAGGGGTCCATCCAATGAAGGTATAGGTGGCCTCATCGGTCGCGGGCTTCGTGGGTTCAGCGCCGTTATAGGAAGGCGTTGTGCCATAGGGAACTTCCTCATCGGTTTCGAGAACTGAACCATCCCAGTTGACCCAGGTAACCGTGTACTTGTTTATGGTCTCAGTGAATACTGCGACATAGGTCGCATCGTCTTCCACAGGAGCAACCTCTGGAGTCCAGCCGTTGAAGGTGTAGGTGTACTGTGCATCAGCCTCACGTTCAGGATCCGCACCATCATAGGTCGGAGCAGTACCATAGGGTACATCTGTATCGGTCTCAAGGACAGTGCCGTCCCAGTTCTTCCAAGTAACAGTGTAAGTGTTGATGGATTCCGTGAATGTTGCAGTATAGACAGCATCTTCGGAAACGGGCGCTGTCTTGGGCTCCCAACCGATGAATGTATAGGTGTACTGGGCAGAGGCCTCTCTTTCGGGAGTGCTGCCGTCATAGGAGGGCATCGTGCCGTAGGGGACGTTTTCATCGGTTTCAAGCAGCGTACCGTCCCAGTTTTTCCATGTGACGGTATAGGTGTTGATAGATTCTGTGAATATTGCGGTATAGTCAGCGTCACCGGTCACTTCCTCAACTTCCGGATCCCAACCGGCAAAGGAGTAGGAATACTGTGCGTCACCTTCCTTTGCAGGAGTCTCACCGTTATACTCAGGAACGGTTCCGTAGGGGACATCCGAATCGGTCTCAAGGATCGTACCATCCCAATTCTTCCAAGTAACAGTGTACTTGTTGACGGTTTCGGTATAAGCAGCAGTATAGGTCGCATCGCCGGTTACAGAAGCAACGGCGGGAGTCCAACCGTTAAATGTGTAGGTGTACTGAGCGGTTGCGGGCCTTGCGGGAGTGCTTCCATTGTAAACGGGAGTGGCGCCAAAGGGCACCTCTTCATCCGTTTCAAGCACCGTGCCGTCCCAATTCTTCCAAACGACAGTGTAGGTGTTCACGGTTTCTGTGTAAACAGCGGTGTAAACAACGTCGCCGGTCACAGCTGCGACTTCGGGGTTCCAACCGTAGAACGTGTAGGAATACTGTGCGGTCGCGGGCCTTGTAGGCTCAGCACCATCATAAGAAGGAGTTGTTCCATATGGAACATCACTATCGGTCTCAAGCACGGAGCCATCCCAGTTCTGCCAAGTAACGGTGTACTTGTTGACGGTTTCGGTGTAAACAGCGGTATAAGTCACGTTGCCTGTCACTGCGGAAACAGCAGGCGTCCAACCATTGAAGGTGTAAGTGTACTGAGCATCCGCGGGCCTTACGGGAGTTGAGCCATCATAAGAGGGCGCTGCACCGTAGGGAACTTCATAGTCGGTTTCAAGGACAGTGCCGTCCCAGTTAGCCCAAATTACGGTATAAGTATTGGTAGAGGAATCGAAGGTTGCGGTATAGACCACATCACCGGTCACAGCGGCAACCTCCGGAGTCCAGCCGGCAAACGTGTACGTTGCCTCATCTGTAGCAGGCTTCGCGGGAGTTGATCCATCGTAAGAAGGCATCGTGCCATAAGGAACCTCGGCATCGGTCTCAAGGATCGTGCCGTCCCAGTTCTTCCATGTAACAGTGTAGGTGTTGACTGTCTCCGTGAAGGTCGCGTTATAAGTAATGTCACCGGCAACATCGGAAACCTCGGGCGTCCAGCCGCTGAATGTGTAGGTGTACTGGGCGGTTGCGGGACGGGTGGGTTCAGCGCCGTCATAAGAGGGCGTTGTGCCATAAGGAACATCGGGATCAGTCTCGAGAATGCTTCCGTCCCAGTTCTTCCAGATAACGGTGTATTTATTGGTTACTTCATCATAAACGGCTGTATAAGTCGCATTGCTGTTTACGGCTGCAACAGCGGGAGTCCACCCCGCAAAGGAGTATGTGAACTGTGCAGTCGCGGGTCTTGAAGGTTCGTCGCTGTCGAAAGTGGGAATCGTTCCATAAGGAACATTTTCATCGGTCTCAAGTACCGTGCCGTCCCAATCCTGCCAGGTAACCGTATATGTATTGATCGTGAGCGTTGCATCGAGCGTCAGATCCTCGGCAGGCATGACAGCGGGAAGGTCCCAGCCGCTGAAGGTGTATCCCTCAGGAACTTCGTATTCGGGAGCGGTAACGGCAGCACCAACCTCATAGGTTTGAGTGGCATATTCTTCGCCGTTGACGGTGTAGGTGATGGTGTGGGTCTCGATTGCGGGAGCAATGACTGTGACAGAACCGTTTTCGACCGTGCAGTTAACATTGTTGCTTGCGCCATCGATATCGTCATAGCTGAACTGCAGAACAGTGGCAGTAACGGGAACAACAGTGCCAACCTCGGCATCATCAGCTACACGGAAGGTCAACGAGAAAACGTTACCATCGCCTTCGATACATCCCTCGGGCAGAAGTCCGATGAACCCGACTTCGCCTTCCACAGCCGTATTAGTTAAAGCGTAGCCTCCGTTTTCAGTAAAGGCGTTCCAAATGGCACCTGCGGCGGGATCGCTTATCAGGCTAAGAATACTCGCATCATATTCTACAGTAAAGCTCAAGATATTGGCTTGATAATCTCCGGTTATTGCAATGTCGATCACCGCTTCTGCACCGGGCTCGGCCTCTGCAGTGTTGGCTGAAATGCTCGCTTCCATGGGATGAGGAAGAGGAACAGTAACGGAACCGTTTTCAGCAGTAAACTGAACGGCATTGCTCGTTCCATCCAGTTCATCATTGCTGAACTGTTCAACAGTAATGCTCAAGGGTATGACTGTTCCTGCAGCCGCATTGGCAGAAACATGGAAAGTCATCGAAAACACCGCGCCGTTTCCGTTAAAAGTGCCCTGCGGCTGCAGTGCTATAAAACCGATTCTGCCGGTCTGGGCCGTATTTACGGACACGTAGCCGTTATTTCCTTCAATTGCACTCCATACAGCGCCCGGAGTAAGGTCTCCGTTGAGATGAAGGAGCTCGCTGTCGTAATCAACAAACAGGTGCAAAACGTTAGCTTCGTATTGCCCGCTGACGTTAACCGATACAATAGTATCGCTGCCGGCTTCGGCTATAACTTCGTCAACGGAGATCGTTACATCCCCCTGCTTTGTCTTAGCAGAAGCATATGCGGGCAGTTGGATCGCAGAAAACAGCAAAAGAACTGCTGCGATCAAAGCAATGGCTCGTTTCATAATGTAATGTATCCTCCATTACGTTTCGATTGTTATTTAGTAACGGATAGGGACAGAAAGCCCCTATCCGTCTTTTCTGCATCAATGTTTTTTATTCATCGATGCATTCTGCTGCATTAATACGCCGGTATACTCATCGTCCATGTGGTGTTAACACACGCCGTGCCATAGCCGTTAGTCATATCAGTTCCGTTGGAATTAAACTGATACAGGTAGACGTTCACACTTGCTGTTGTTGCATTCGTTGTACTGAGGTTTACTGTCATCCATCCTGTTGTCCCTGTAGAGGACCTATTCGACGACGACGAGTTCGCCCATGCATTAAATGCCACAACCTGGACAGACGAAGAACCTGCGTTAGTTGAAGCATTAAGCTGCTGACCGTACACAGTCCAGCTGCCTGCACCGATAGTAGCTGTCCAGACTACTCTGACCTGAACCGTCGTTGCCGTCCTGTTCTGGTACTGAAGCGTAGCGGAATAAGTTAATTTCGGACTGGTATCCATCGTGCCGGACTTCGTTGTGTAGCCAACAGACGCTATTCCGTAAGTGAATGTAATTGTCTTCGGACTTGTTGAATCCCAAATCACAGTCTGCGAACCTGGGGTTGTATAGCCCTGGCTCGATTTATCAGGCGCACTTACGGTCACGGTCGTTCCCCAAGTCTTGGTTATTGTAGTAGAGCCAAGATTGGTTCCGTTGACAGACCTATAAACAATGTTATAGGTATAGCTGTTCGCACTTGCGGTCGCATAGATCGTAGACGAGTTAACATTGCCCGTGACAGTAATAGACGTGAAACCATGCGTAGCAATTGAATAACCTGTTGCAGGAGTATAGGTCACGGTCAGAACGTCACCGTAATAAACCGTTGCTCCGCTGCTGAGGTTGCCGGTCGATGCGCCGGCATAGGGCGAGCTCGTTCTCTTGACATTTATCGTGTAGCCGGTTCCATTCGACCATGTTACAGTGAAGGAGTTGACCGTCCAATGTGCATAGAGGGTCAAACCATTGGTTACAAGCGTAGTTGCATCCATGCCGCCTATAACGGTGTTCCAGTTGCTTACAGTAACCTGAGTGCCGCCGGAAGCAGCCGTGTACCAACCCGCAAACGTATGCCCTGTCCTTGTGGGCGTGGGCAGACTGCTCGGAGCAGTACCGATTACAGCTGCCATGGTAGTGGGGCTGACAGAACCCCCATTTGCGTTGAAGGTGACAGTGTACTGTTTGAGTTCCCAGTGCGCATACAGGGTCTGATCATAGATGACAGTGGAAACGGTATCGGCAGTTACCAGAGTTCCGCCTTCGGGATCGGTGTACCAGCCCATGAAGTCATATGTCGCACGTGTAGGCGTAGGCAGAGTGCCATACTTGGCGCCGAATTCAACATCCTTTGATGTTGTCGATACACTGCCGCCGTTCGGATCGAAGGTTACGGTGAAGCAACCACGGATCAAAGAGTTGAACTGATCGTCGGTGATGTAGATTATCTCACCGTTTGTTACGTCAAGGTAATCCACGCCGGGTATGGGAGGATTGCCGCATACATAAACGTTGCCGGAGACATCAAGGACGCCGATGGTAGCGGCTCTTGTGGAAATCTGAGAAACAAGCGTGGGATCCTTACACACAATTGCGTGCCCTGAAGCAGAAGTCAGAATATTATCCCTAACCAGGTCTATAGTAACATGCTGAGACTTAGCAAGAAGTGCGAAGCTCTGAGCATTGACTGTCACAGTATCCAATAAAACGTTATCGGACGAGATAACCAAAGGAATTCTTGTGCAGTCAACTATTTTCGTGCTACGAATTATAGTTGCATCCGCTTCAGAATTGATCTTTAGGTCAGTATAGGTCCTATTGCCGCCAATGAGCTCGAAAGATTCGATCTCCGGAACGTCCATTGTGAACACAACTCCGTCAATCGTCTTAGAGATATCAAGGCAAATCTCGTTAGCACCGGACTGCAGAATCTCTGCAACAACGTTCTGAGTGTACTGCCTTGCAAGGTTAGCCAGCTGGCTCTCGCTCGTAACATCGGGGTTGAGTTCACGAGCATACTTCAGCGCTTTAGTCTGATTCAGTGCAGACACCTTGATGCTTGGAACATTAAGGAAAGCGTCATCTCCGACGGATACCACAGAAGAAGAAACGTTAAAGTCTTTAAGACTGGTGCAACCACTAAATGCCTCATCCCCAATCTTGGTGAAAGAACCCCAGACTTCTTCAAGAGCAGTACAGTTCTTGAAAGCACCTGCTGCTATCTCGTCAATGAAATCGCTAAGAACAATGGATTTAATGTTCTTGCCAGCAAAAGCAGAAGCAGATAAGCCAGTAACAACATAAGAGTTGCCGCCGTTGGAGAAATAGGTGGGGATAAGAACGTCCTCGTCCTCTCCGGTGTATCCAACCACAGTTGCAGTTCCTTCACTCGTGTTAGTCCTAAACAGAAGACCTTCGGTTTCAAGAGTCATCTGCTCAACATATTCGAAAATGTCGTACGGGATTTCGAACGGAAGGGCACAGTTCTCCTGGTCATCGAAGCTTGAGTAGGGCGAATAGTCGAGGAACTCGTATGTGTTATCATCCATGATACTGTACGTGTACTGGAAGAAAGAATTGGTAGCTACATCATAGCCAACAACACCGAACACATGCAGTTTCCCGGCAAGTACACACCTGTACCATCCATCTATCTTTCCGTCAGTAGAGTACGTTTTCGTTGTTGTAACCGTATCTGTCGTCGAGAAAGTAAATGTAGTGGATGTATTTGTGCTTGCAGAGTCACTGTTGCTGAAGCCCTGCTCAGTGCTCTGGGTCGTCCCCTGGATGTATGAACGGCCAATGTTATAAGTGCTGCTCAGAACATCGGCTATAACCTGACTTGAGAGCTTGCTTTGGCTTGCAGTCTGCGTGCTTGATGCAGTAGCAGAATTGTTCCAAGTTGAAGTGTTCGCAGATACAGAAGTACTTACTGTCGTGGTGTCTGTACCCGTGTGCTCGCTCCAGTTCTGATCCTGCGTATACTCCCCGCCAACTTTTCCGCCGATTTCAAATGTAGAAGTATTAGATACACTTCCGCCAACAGATGCTTCGCCCACAGGATTCAAAGGCGTTTTTACATCTGCATGGGCTTCTATTTCGGTAGTATTAGTGTATTTACCATTTACTTCCGCATACAGTTTAGCACCGTTGCCGTGATCATACGTGCCGCTGTTATAGTCGACAGTCGTAGTACCGTTTGTGTTGGTCGTTGCACTGCTTCCGCCTGTCGATGTTGTAGTGCTGTAAGTATTTGAAGTGCCCTGAAGGACAGTTTCAGCCTCTTCAACAGTCATTCCATGTTCCTGAGCCCACCCTTCATCAACATGAACAGTCTCATTCCAGTCTTCTGAAAGTCTCCACGTTCCGGAGTCAACGGTTGTTTGTGTAATGGTGTTAGAGATATAATCTGCCTGCGACTGGGTAACAGCCTTGCTCTCGGTCACCGAAATCATCTGGCTCAGGCCGTACACACCCTGAATTCTCCAAAATTCTGCAAGAGGAACATTTTCGATTGTTCCAAGCGGATAGCAGAAGTAGATATATCCATGTGTAGCATCTGTAATGATGGTCGGATCATTTCCAGGAGCGGCCTTCGCAAGGTTTCTGTTGCTTGTAAAGTATGCCGTAAGTGTCAAATTGCCAGTCGTTCCAACGGTTATCTTCTTTACCTCTTCGTTGTTCTGATTATACCAGCCAAGAAACTCGTAATTATACAGCTCAGGATTAGGCAAATCCTGCAAACCCTTGCTGACTGTATAATGGAGATACCTTTCCTCGTTTATGGGGTGAACTGGCGTAAGATAGACACTATAGGTGATATCGTAAACGATCTCGCTCCATCTCGCATACAAGATCAAGTCATGGTTCGTACCGACAGGTACGCTGGTCATACGATCACCATCAGGAGTATACCAACCAAGGAAAGTATAACCGGGACAACTTATAGACTTCAGTTCAAAGGTTTCGGTGGAAGAGAACCACAAATGTTCTTCATTTGCGCTGTTGTCGATTGCCTGAGTTCCGATATAGTCGTCACCTAAGTTGGTGTTGTATTCGTAAATTCGGAACTCAATATGGTAAGGCTTACCAGGCACGACCGAACCCGAATAACCGCAGACCGTGCAAACATTATCTGAATTGAACGTATGCTCCGCACGACCGCTAATTTCACTCTCATGCTCACAGGTTGCCGCATGCCAATGGTAAGTGGAATCGTAAGACCACTCTGTAGAGTAGCTATGGCCTGTCGCGGCTATAACCAGAGAGTCCCAAGAGACCTCATGACTGCCGTTGGCATCGCTGAAGTATTTGCCGCAAATGGTGCAGTGCCAGTACTCGTTGTTTCCATCCTCGGTGCAGGTTGCGGGAGCAGCTTCGACATGCTCCAAGTTGTGGTTACAAACAGTCGGAGGAACAACGGGAAGTTCAACATCATAACCGCCGGCAATATAGCGCCTTATAAGGGTAACGTCCTTACCGTTGATAGTGCCATCGCAGTTGACGTCAGCTGCCTGCTCATTAATGCTGATATCGTAACCGCCTGCAATGTAACGGCGGATCAATGTTACGTCCTTGCCGTTTACGGTGCCGTCATCGTTTACGTCACCATAAATGAAGTCGATAACGTCGATATAACTGCCAACCATACTGACGGTGATATCGTTAAGATCGGTATCGTAAATATCTCCGTGCTGATAGGAAATGTTGATCGCGAGGTTATCGTCTGCAGAAGCATCTTCTGCTACGGTGAAGGTAAGAGTAAGTATAGTGCCGTCATCCGTCGCTACAGCGCTTTCGGAGTCCCAGCTGAAGTTGCAAGGGCTTGCATAGCTGCCGGGTCTTGTAAAATCGAGCATTTCGAACGCGGATCCGCTGACAGCATCGGTCAAGGTCAGACCGGCATCATAAGTCAGGGTGATCCTGGCACCGGCTATGCCTGGGTTCTCGGCTATTTTCAAGTCGACGTTTACAGTGGAGCCAGGTTTCGCGAATGTGCCTACAACGCTGATCGTGGGAATGGTTACCGCCCTGTTGTCATCAACCACAGTTTTTGCCTGGGCGACGTTCATGGGAAGCCAAGCCAACACCATAATCAGTGACAGTAACAAAGATAAAAGCTTCCTCTTCATATTGGCCTCCTTAGTTTATAGTGATATGACTATTGATGATATCGAGATCAACATCATCAAGATTCTCGTCATAGATATCGCCATGGGTATAGGAGATATTAACGTTCAGCTTGTCGCCCGAAGAAACGGAATCAGAAACTCTGAATGTCAGAGTAAGTATAGTTCCGTCATCCGTCGCCATTCCGCTCTCGGAATCCCAAGAGAAGTTGCAGGGGTTTGAATACTGACCAGGGCGGGTATACTGCAGATAGGAGAATGCTTCTCCGCTTGCAGCGCCTGTCAGCGTAAGATTGCTGTCATAGCTGAGTCTGAGAACCGCGCCGGCAACACCGGGGTTGTTTACAATCCGAACAGTAACCGTAACCGTATCTCCTGCAGAAGCGGTAGCGTTGTCAACAATAATCGTCGGTTCAGTCGGCGTGGCGGGTTCGGGCTCAGGCATGGGTATACCGATGCAATAACACATGATTATCAGCGCATCGACAACATCAGCGTTTCCGTCACCGTTGCAATCGGCTGCTGCAATCTGGTTGTCGGAGAGCGTAATGATCTGAAGCGCATGCCTCAGCACCAGCATTGCATCGGATCCATTAATGGTTCCGTCGTTGTTTACGTCACCAAGCAGTGTAGAAGACCCGACTAGCGGACTCCCCATGGCAACGACTTGATTCGTGGTGCTTGTCAAAGCTAATGCCGGAATTGCCAGCATCGCTGCGAGAACCACAAGAATCAAGGGGATCATCCAGTAGAGTTTTCGTTTCATCAAACCAAATCCTCCTAAAATATTTAGCTGTAAATACTGTTTTCGTTGAGTAGTTCAATCAACGAGCAAAAACTGCATATAGCTAAAGACATTATAACAGGATTTCAGGCCGGTGTCAACGGTTTTGTACAGTTCCGATATGGACTAATGCAATATATTATCTGAGTTAGATCGCTCATATGAGCCGCAGAAAGACAATTCCCGGAGATTAATGCCGTCAAATGAACCGTCTAAAAAGCTGTAATGCGCTAAAATCAATATGAGTATCTTCTCTGCTGCATAGTTTGAAGCACAGAAAAACCACGATGCTCCGGTATCTACCGATGGAGGGATTATGTCGAAGAAAGGCGAGAACATTTATAAGCGAAAGGACGGTCGTTGGGAGGCACGATATGAGAAATGCAGGTCTGTAACCGGTAAGATCGTTTATGGTTACTGCTACGGAAAAACATACAGGGAAGCAAAGCAGAAGATGCAGAATGCGATATCCCATGCTTCACTGAAATCCAAAGCACAAAAGGATGAGGATCGGTTCCAATGCTTTTGCGACGGTTGGCTCAGCGAGAAAGCAGTAACTATCAAGCAATCAAGCTACATTAAATACGATATTATGCTCGAAAAGCATATCAAGCCCTTTCTCGGCCACTTTATGCTTGCAGAGATAACAACCGCTCTATGCAGCAGATTCAGGGAAGTGTTATCCGAAAAGGAGTCTCCGAAAATGGTGCGAGATATTCTAACTGTGTTGAAAGCAGTGCTCAAATTCTCTCAGCGAAAAGAACCTTCGTTCAGAAACGACATAGACATAGTTATGCCGAAGACGGTGCAAAAAGAGATGCGTGTGTTATCTTCCGAGAAAGCAGCTTTGTTTATACAATATTTATTGGCTGATCTCGATGCATGCAAATTCGGGATAATACTTTCTGCTATGACAGGGATGCGCATCGGAGAAATCTGCGCTTTAAAGTGGGAAAACATCTCTCTCGCCGATGGAACAGTTAAGGTCTCATCCACAATGCAAAGGCTACGGAAACTTGACAAGAGCCAGAGCAACAGAACTGAAGTGGTCATTGGGGCTCCTAAGAGCAATTCATCATTAAGAACGATTCCATTGACAAAGGAGTGCCTCAAACTTTGTGAAAAAATGGCGGAGCCATGTGGCTGCTTTGTTTTAACAGGATCCTCTTCGTATATGGAACCGAGAGCCTTGCAGTACAGGCTCAAAAAATACACTGAAGAATGCGGACTGAAGGACGTCCATTTCCATACTCTGAGGCATACGTTTGCTACACGGTGTGTGGAAGTTGGCTTTGAAATTAAAAGCCTTAGCGAGGTGCTTGGTCATTCAAGCACAACAATTACCCTTGACCGATATGTCCATTCCTCATTACAGCTGAAACGCACGAATATGGATAAGCTTTCCGGCATCCACGGCTGCTTATAGCCGTCATAATAATCGTCAGCGTTCGTATTTTACCAACAAGCATATAGCATTTCAAACCTCTTCTGACTGATTGAACTACTCAACGAAAAAAAGCTACACTTGAGCACGTAAAGTCGCGTGCTCTTTTCGTTTAGCTATAAAAGAGCAGTCCTTCCAATGAAGCATACCGCAAATAACAGAATGTGTTGAGGACGCCAATAAAAAAGTTCCCAAGAATAGATGCTTGAGAACACTTTTATGCTCGGATCAATGTTTAAGCTATAAAACCATATTCCACTCAAGATTTGTTGCTAATACCATTTTGAGACATTATCTCATTTGCCCTTACAATAGAAAGATCAACTGCTTCAAAAAGCAACGCATGAAGCAGCCCGTCCTCGGCAGTGTTTTTGAATGCGAGCCCTGCAATTCTAACAAGCTCTTCCCCAATATCGGGTCTCAAGTCAAGAGCTATGCACAGAGCAACAACATGCGGAAGAGTGACTTTACCTGTACACCATTTTATCATAGCAGGCCTTGAAATGCCAAGTCGCATAGCTAACTCGTCTTGTGAGATGCTTTTTTTGTCAAGAATAATGCTGATGTAATTCGCATATTTTTTGTTTCATCAGCTCTATCAGCTCTATTGGCTCTAATACAGTTGCATTGTTCCCAAATGACAGGAAATAATCGGCAACCCATTCCAATGTTGCATGACGAATTTCCATGTCAATTATTTCGCCGCCTGTTGGGAATAGCTTTAATCCCCTTGCTAATAAAAATTCACTCTCGCAGCGTTTAGCACCTATGTCTGTCAGTTGAATTTTTATATGGTAATCATTTCCAACTTCTAATTTTTCAAGATACTCTTGAATGGACGTAGGAATGGGATATTCTCCTTTAGGATAGGGCTTTTCCTCTATAATCTCCTTGATACGGTCAATACGAAATTCTCTGATTTGATTTGCCGCTGTACAATATGCAGGACAATACCAAAGTCCATTCATAGCATATAACCCAATAGGTATAATCGTGCGTACACTTTCAGAATGTGTTGACGAATATCGTATTGTAGCTGAATGACGGTTTATGATAACATGAAACATTGATTTAAGAAATGGAGAATTACAATGCCTATCTGGAATCCAAAATACAACTTTATTTTGAATCTGCGTGATACTGTTTTGTATATCCAAAGGTAGGCAATTCAGGAATTTTTTCAAAACAGATATAGTTTCCTGCTCAAAAGGTAAATCGTGATAAAATTGTAATGCTTGACAAGCAAAGAATATAGCTTTTGCTTCGTTTTCTGAAAAAGTGATAGGCGGTAAAATACGCTCTTTCAATATATGATACCCACCAGCAGCTCCAACTTCGGAATAGAGTGGGAAGCCAGCCTGTTCTAATTCCTGTAAATCACGAAGTATTGTTCTCTTTGACACTGAAAATTCTTTTGCTAATTCGCCTACGGTAAAATCTTTTTTGGCATTTATTGTTATCATCATTTCAATAAGCCGTTCTGCTTTTGACATTTTTAAGACTCCTTCCCGAATGGTGACAGCCCTTGTCACCATTCTATGATAAACTATCCATGTATCAAATGCAATATGACACTAAAAACGAAAGGAAAATATTTTATGAGCAAAAATGTGATTGAAATGGTTATTTTTCAAACAAGCCCGGAAGTGACGGAGGAACACTTTTTACGGTTGTATCACAAACTAAGCAAAGTTCTTGAAAAAGATATTGCCGGATTTATAAAAAGGTCATTAACAAAAGATTTTAGACAGAATAAATGGGTAGAAATAATTTGCTGGGAATCAATGGAAGCAGCACAAGCAGCTTTGGAAAAGTTACCACAAATATCAGAATTTCAAAAATATTGTTCCACTTTGATAGACGAGGGAACAATGATGTTTCATTTGGAGGAAATGGCATGACACCCAATGATATTCTTTCTTACTGTCTTTCTAACTTAAAAGATGTTGTACTGGTAGAGAGCTGGGGAGAAAGAGGTATTTTTTATAACCCTAACGGAGTTCTGAAACGGGGAGTATATGTTTTAACTGTTAAAGAAAAAGACGGCGATAATGATAAAGGCTCTATGCTGAACCGTAATAATGTATATCGTGTAAATTTTGGTTTAAGAAAACAGACATTTATTAAAAAATTTGGGTATATTCCTGAACGTCCGTCTGCCGGAAAAATTGTGAAAATGGATTATGACTTTACCGCTTTAGATACCATTATTCCGCACCCTGTTTACGCATGGATGGGCTGGGTATGCGTCTTAAATCCCTCTGATAAGACTTTTGAGGATTTCAAGGTGATGATACAAGAATCTTATGATTTTGCAAAAGAAAAATTTAACAAAAGAAAAAAGTAAATAACGCAACAGAAGCAGCGACAGTTTAATACTGCCGCTCCCCTGAACTATATATGTAACCATAAACCATGCAACGCCCTATGTGGGAGAAAGGGGGAATCAACTATGCCTTGTACAGAAGCATACAAAGAACACATCATGTATACTTTCAACGGCTTTTGCAAGACCGTTATACGCTTTGCGGCTATGAACGCATGGCGTGACAGGAGCAGACGGCGGCAAAAAGAAATATCCCTTGAATACCTCACAGAAGAAAAGTTTTACCCTTTAGGCACAACAGACAAATATTTTGAAGCACCCTATGAAGAACACTCCATTACAATTTGCGGTCAGACAGTTATCCTCACGAATGGGGAGCTTGCCGCCGCCCTGTTATCCCTGCCGGAGAGAAACCGGGAAATCATATTCCTTTACTTTTTCGGAGATTACACACAACAGGAAATCGGGGAAATGTACGGACGCTGCCGGAGTACAACCGGGTATCAAATCCGCAGGACGTTAAAACTCCTGCAAAGGAAAATGGAGGTGCTTTCACATGGGGAATCCGAACCTTTTGCCCTATGAAACGATTGTCCGGGCGAACAGCGGCGAGCCGGAAGCCGTGGACGAGGTTTTACGGCATTACAGCAAGCGTATCCGAATCTCCGCCATTGAAAACGGGCATATAGACAGGGATACCGAGGACAGCATAAAACAGCGGCTTGTCGCTGCCCTGTTCAAGTTCCGTTTTGATGAACAGCCGTACCGAAAAACTGAATAACCGCCGTTACATAGAACGGCACACCAAGACAGGAAATCAAGAAAAGGTTTCCTGTTTTTTTGCGTCCATTTTTGGCATTTTGAAAAATCGCCGGTATTATGCCGTGCAAAGGGGGATAGAAAGAAATTTCCTCTCCCGTTTGGCAAATACGCAGGCTGTCCGTGGAGGGCGGGCGAGAAGAAATTTTCACAAATTCCCGCCTATTCCGGCTTGCGTGGTGTTGTAAGGAATGAGGGGGAATTTCCGTCAATCAACGTCCATTTTGCTTTTTGCTGGTTTGTAGGTATCGGAGGGAGAAATACCTCCGCAGCTTTGGCAAAATCCCCGCTTGCGCACTAAAGGTATTGACGGAAGCCAGCACAGAGGAAACCGTCACTTTTTAAGAGCAAGATTCTACCGAGGTGCCAAAATTCGCTTTCTGCTCATTTTGCCCCTGCGGGAATCTTGTTGGGGAGTGCCTTCCCCAAACCCTGCTTATGCGGCTTGCGCCGCTGAAAAACCCCTCAAAATATTTTTCGGATTTTTCAAAAACAGTTCCGCTTCACACCCTGTTTTTCTCCTATTAGTGAGAGGACACCACGCACAGAAAGGAGGTCAACCACCTATGAAACGATACAACACGCCGCACCGCAGCCGGGTAGTCAAGACACGCATGACCGAGGAAGAATACGCCGAGTTTGCGGAAAGGCTTTCTGCTTACAACATGAGCCAAGCCGAGTTTATCCGGCAAGCCATAACCGGGGCAGCCATACGCCCCATCATAACCGTTTCCCCCGTCAATGACGAGCTGCTTGCCGCTGTCGGGAAGCTGACCGCCGAATACGGCAGGATCGGCGGCAACTTAAACCAGATAGCCCGGACGCTAAACGAGTGGCACAGCCCCTACCCGCAGCTTGCCGGGGAGGTACGGGCGGCGGTTTCCGACCTTGCTGCCCTAAAGTTTGAAGTCTTGCAGAAAGTGGGTGACGCTGTTGGCAACATTCAAACATATCAGCTCTAAAAATGCGGACTATGGCGCAGCGGAAGCCTATCTCACATTTGAGCATGACGAGTTTACCATGAAGCCCACCCTTGATGAAAACGGGCGGCTGATACCGAGGGAGGATTACCGCATTTCTTCCCTCAACTGCGGGGGCGAGGATTTCGCTGTTGCCTGTATGCGAGCCAATCTCCGCTATGAGAAAAACCAAAAACGGGAAGATGTGAAAAGCCACCACTATATCATCAGCTTTGACCCACGGGACGGGACAGACAACGGCTTGACCGTAGACCGGGCGCAGGAGTTGGGCGAGCAGTTCTGTAAAGAGCATTTCCCCGGACACCAAGCCCTTGTATGCACCCACCCGGACGGGCATAACCACAGCGGCAATATCCATGTGCATATCGTCATCAACTCCCTGCGGATTTATGAAGTCCCGCTTCTGCCCTACATGGACAGACCAGCCGATACACGGGAGGGCTGCAAGCACCGCTGCACCAACGCCGCTATGGAATATTTCAAGAGTGAAGTCATGGAGATGTGCCACCGGGAGGGGCTTTACCAAATCGACCTCTTGAACG
>OMAC01000347.1_pt1 | contig 37470 bp, 29 predicted proteins | sample 1644561 | NCBI WGS metagenome assembly OMAC01 (sample SAMEA103958144, study PRJEB25191) | human gut metagenome
AACTTCTCAACTTCAAAAGCGAAAAGCAGAATCCTGTTTCCGAAATTCAGGCAATTTGCGACAGCATTGAGGACGGTGTAACTGTTGTTGACAAAACTCCGAAAACCAATCTCAAAAAATACACCTACACTTTAGACAATCTCAATTGTGCTCATTGTGCGGGCAAAATTGAGGCTAAAATTGCAGAAACAGACGACTTTGAGGAGGTAAGCTTTAATTTTGCGACAAAACTTCTCAACTTCAAAAGCGAAAAGCAGAATCCTGTTTCCGAAATTCAGGCAATCTGCGACAGCATTGAGGACGGTGTAACCGTTGTTGACAAAACTCCGAAAAATGATATCACAACAAAGGCAGAACCCGAAATCACGAAAAAGAAAATCAACCATGACACAATCTTCCTTGCAATTTCAATTGTACTTGCTGTAGTGTCCGAAATTCTCCACCTTACACTTGACGGTGTTACGGCTGTTCATTATGTTGTACTCGCAGCGTGTTTTGTTGCAACACTTCTTTCGGGTTACAAGGTATTTATCAAGGGTGCAAAAAACATTCTAAAGTTGAGAATTGACGAAACAACGCTTATGGCTGTTGCGGTAATTGCGGCATTCTGTCTTGGAGATTTTGTTGAGGCGGCAATGGTAACAATCCTCTTTTCTATCGGTGAAATTTTTGAGGATCGAGCAGTTGACGCATCCCGCCGTGACATTGAAAAGCTTGCAAACATTCGTCCCGATACAGCAACAATTATTGTTGACGGTGCGGAACAGATTGTTCCTGCCGAAAGCGTTGAAATCGGAAGTATCATTGAAGTCAAGCCATACGAAAGAGTTCCGCTTGACGGCATTATTATCAAAGGTAAAACGACTCTCGACACATCTGCTCTCACAGGCGAAAGCCTTCCTGTTGATGCAGGCGAGGGCAGTGAAGTACTCAGCGGCGCAATCAACGGCAGTAACCTTATTACTGTCAAAACCACAAAGCATTTCGGCGACAGTACCGCAACAAGAATTCTTCAGCTTGTTGAAGATGCCGCCGCTCAAAAGGGCAACAGCGAAAAGCTTATTTCAAGATTTGCCTCTGTTTACACACCGGTTGTTGTACTCATTGCAGTTGCAATCGCAGTAATTCCTCCGCTTTGCGGACTCGGAGCATTCAGCGAATGGCTCTACCGTGCGCTTGTTTGTCTTGTAGCGTCATGTCCGTGTGCTATTGTTATTTCCGTACCTCTCTCCTACTATTCGGGTATCGGTGCGGCATCCGAAGTCGGTGTACTCATCAAGGGCGGAAAATATATTGAGGCTCTTGCAAAAGCAGACACATTCGTATTCGATAAAACAGGCACACTCACAAGCGGCAAGCTCAGCGTAAACAAGGTTAATACTGTCGGTTCATACAGTGCTGACGAAGTTCTTGCTCTTGCCGCTGCAAGCGAAAAATATTCCGCTCATCCGATTGCCTCCGCAATCAGAGAAAAGGCAAACGGTCTTGAACTTCCCGAGCTTTCCGACTACAGCGAAAGTGCCGGTCACGGAACAAGCGCAGTTTATAACGGCAAAACTATTCAGTGCGGCGGTTCAAAGATTCTTTCGGACGAACAGAAGAAGATTGCAAATAAAGACGATTCTGTTTTCGTAATTTATGACGGTCAGCTTATCGGTTCGCTCAATGTCAGCGATACGGTAAGACCTGAGGCAAAAGAGGTTATCTCACAGCTTAAAGCGCTCGGTGTCAAGAGCACGGTAATGCTCACAGGCGACAGACAACAGCCTGCCGAAAATGTTAAAAACGAACTCGGACTTTCCGAATGTCACGCAGAGCTTCTCCCTGCTCAAAAGCTTGAGCTTTTCAAGGGCTTGAAATCAAAATCCAAGGGCGCTTGCTTTGTGGGTGACGGCATCAATGATGCCCCTGTTCTTTCGGCAAGCGACTGCGGTATCGCAATGGGATTCGGCAGTGAAGCCGCTATTGAAGCGTCAGACGCAGTTCTCGCATCAGGCACACTCAAACAGCTTCCAAAGGCAATTAAAATTGCAAGAAGTGTTATCAACACAGTCAAGGGCAACATCATCTTCGCCCTCTCAATCAAGGCTCTTGTAATCATCCTCGCCGCATTCGGTCTTGCACAAATCTGGATGTCTGTTATCGCCGACACAGGCGTCAGCGTAGTCTGCGTCCTCATAGCCGCAAGACTCCTCAAAAAGAAATATTGATTTTTTTGCAAATCATATCATTTATTATGATAAAGCACCGTGAGCTTTCACAAGTTTCACGGTGCTTTCATTTGCCAAAATTTTTCTAAACATAATCTTATATTATAGTATTTTGAAATTATTGACTTTTATAATTATATAAATTATAATGTTTTTGTCAGTGCTTGTAACTGATAAATAAACTTCGGAGAGATTAATTTGAAAAAGATATTTTTATTATTAGTAACCGCTTTATTTTTACTTTCATTATATGGATGTAACACTTCTTCATCAAGCAATAACCCCACTGAACAAACAACCGTAACGGATACAGATGATTTATCTCTTGATTCAGATATTGAAACAACAGAATTAAATCATAACTTAGAAATTTACAATAACGGCAAAAAGGTGGATACTTTAAATCTTTACGGCTTATTTAAACAAATTGATAACGGCTTCATATATTCAAAAATCAATAAAGACTCTCCAAATGAAATGGAATACTACAGATATTATTTAGATAAAAAAAACAGTGTAAAACTTGGTTCAATAAAAAACTGGTCTATGCAAATTCACGATAAAGCTTATGTAAATAATCACCTTTGCTTTACGGCAAGCACGGGCGACATTACAGACGAAGAAAACAGAACTCTTGAATTTATTGATATCGACCTTAATAAAAACAAAATGACGACTGTATTTTCTGACAAAGGCGGATTTCCATATGACACTGTTACAGGAGCAGACAATCTTGTCATAATCACAAAAGTGCTAGACAACGGTACTTCTTTGGAACTGTATGATACCGAAACTCAAAAATTCAAGCAATTAAAATATTTAGAGTTTGATGATAAAAACAGTATCGGGGAAACTATAAGAAAAGTTTCAATTGACAAAAGTACAAAAACAATCTCTCTTTTGGTTTTGGATTGCATTTCACAGAACGAAGCTTCTTTAAAAATAGAAACTTATGACTATGATATGAATTTTCAAAAAAGCTATGATATTTCTAACATTTCAGATGATTCAAACGAATTAATTCAGGGCGTACAGGTTTTTGATTTTAAAAACAATTATCTATTCTATCAAAATTTCAGCATAACAAGATGTATAGGATATATAGACAGCGATAAGCTGAAAAAATCCGACATATCAGAAGATGTAGATGATACTTTTTCAATAGTATCCGCATCTGAAGATGACAGTGATACAAATTTATTGTATAAGAGGGCGGAATCAAGTTCAGAAAATAACTACATATATCTTTTTGATACGACCAACAAAACAATGAAAGAAACAAAATTTAATATTGAAGAAAAATGGTACACTATAGGCGGTATATCACGGATAGGAAAAGATAATTTGATGATAATGATGTCCCCTGATAATGCAGACAAAAAAAGTGACCTTAATCCAAGAATATACTTTACAAAACTAAGCGACTTAAAATTTCAGTAAGCAGGGAGTAAAAAACAATTAAAATTCATTTTGCAAATTATCTGTCAAAATCCTGCAAAAAATTTAATTTATGGGCAATACTGCTCTTTACTTTTTAAGGTATTTATTGTATAATTAGCGGTAAAGTAAAAAGGTATATTTAATGTTACAAAACACCTTTTGCTCACAGTAAAAAGGATAGGAGGGACAAAACATAATGATCAGCGGTGCTGAAATTATGGTAAAATGTTTGGAAGCCGAGGGCGTTGACATAGTCTTTGGTTATCCCGGTGCGGCTATTTGCCCATTTTACGATAAAGTTTACGATTCGAGCATTACCCACATTCTTGTTCGTCAGGAACAGAACGCTGCTCATGCGGCAAGCGGCTATGCAAGATGCAGTAATCGTCCCGGTGTTTGCGTGGCAACTTCCGGTCCCGGTGCAACCAACCTCATCACAGGTATTGCGACCGCCTATACGGACTCTATTCCGATTGTTGCCATTACAGGTCAGGTTCGTTCCGACCTTCTCGGCAGAGATGTCTTTCAGGAAGCTGACATCACGGGAGCTTGTGAACCGTTTGTAAAGCACAGTTATCTCGTCAGCAAAACAGAAGACCTTCCGAGAGTTTTCAAAGAGGCTTTCCATATTGCCTCAACCGGCAGACCCGGTCCTGTACTTATCGACATTCCCGTTGATATTCAGGAAAATGAAATTGAAAGTTTTGAATATCCCGAAAGCGTAAACATCATCGGTTACAAGCCGAACACTAAGGGACACGCAATTCAGGTTAAAAAGGCTGTTGAGGCCATCAACGCAAGCAAGCGTCCTGTTATCGTATCAGGCGGCGGCGTACTAAGTTCGGGTATCAAGCTTAAACTTCAAAAATTTGCAGAAACTACGGGTATCCCCGTTATTTCAACTATGATGGGCATCGGTGTTATGCCCAGCGAGCATGAGCTTTATCTCGGAATGCTCGGCACTCACGGCAAGGCTGTTGCCAACCGTGCTCTTCACGAAGCCGACCTTGTAATCGTATGCGGTGCAAGACTCGGTGACAGAGCTGTTGCGGCTCCCGACCAGATGAGTGAAAACACAAAGGTAATTCACATTGACATTGACCCTGCTGAAATCGGTAAGAATGTTAAAACAGAAATTCCGATTGTAGGCGATATGAAAAATGTCATCAATATGCTGCTTGACAGCATCGGCGATTACAAGGTTACAACAATGTGGAGCGAAACCGTAAAGAACTGGAAAAAAGACCTTTACCGTGAGCCTCCCGTTTTTGACGGCTTTGTTGAGCCGAGAACACTTGTCGGTCATCTCAGTGCAATGTTCCGCTCAAAGGCAATTCTTGTTGCCGACGTAGGACAAAATCAAATCTGGTGTGCAAACAACTTCCGTATTCGTGAGGGCAGATTCCTCACAACAGGCGGTATGGGTACAATGGGTTACTCAATTCCCGCTGCAATCGGTGCAAAGTTTGCAAGACCAGACCGTGATGTTATTGTAATCTGCGGTGACGGCAGTTTTCAGATGGGGCTTAATGAGCTTGCGACTATTGCAGGCAATCAGCTCGGAATTAAAATCATCATTATGAAAAACGCACGACTCGGAATGGTTCGTGAACTTCAGGACAAACACTACGGCGGCAGACACTCTGCAACAATTCTCAACGGTGATCCCGACTTCTTGAAGATTGCCGATGCTTACGGCATTGACCATGCAGAGGCTCATTCAAACAAGGAAGCCGAAAACATCATCAAGGGTATTGTTGATTCGGAAAAACCGTTCATTCTTGTTTGCGATGTTCACCCCGACACTCCGTCAATTTAATGAGGTGATAAAATGCAGTATACATTATCAATACTTGTTGAAAATCAGGCGGGCGTTCTTTCAAAAATTTCGGGACTTTTCTCTCGCCGAGGTTTTAACATCGACTCACTCGCAGTAGGTGTTACTCAGGACCCGTCGGTTTCCCGAATCACAATCGTTGCAAACGGTGACGAGTACATTGTTGAACAGCTTGAAAAACAGCTCAACAAGCTCATTCCCGTTATTAAGGTAAAAAGGCTTAACGAGGGCGAATTTATCAGCCGTGAGCTTGTTTTAATCAAGGTTCACTGTGCCGCCTCAAAAAGAGCCGAAATTGTCAAAACGGTTGAAATTATGCAGGCAAAAATCGTTGATGTATCCCCTTCGTCAGTTACCGTTGAGTACTGCGAATGTGCAAGCCGCATCAACACGCTTGTTGACTTACTCAAGCCTTATGGTATCCGTGAGATTGTAAGAACAGGTACTGTTGCCATTGACAGAGGCACAGCTTCGGTTTCCGTTTAATCTTACAGTTAGCATATATTTTAATTTATATGCCGCGTTTGCGGTAAGGAGGACTTTAATATGAAAGACTACACAAAAAACATGACAGCACCAATCTACTATCAGTCAGATTGTAACCTTGACCTTCTCAAGGGTAAGAAAATTGCTATTATCGGTTACGGCAGCCAGGGTCATGCACACGCTCTCAACCTCAAGGATTCAGGTTGCGATGTAATCATCGGTCTTTACAAAGGCAGCAAGAGCTGGGCAAAGGCTGAGGCACAGGGCTTTAAGGTATATACATCGGCAGAGGCTGCAAAGCAGGCTGACATCATCATGATTCTTATCAACGATGAAAAGCAGGCAGCTCTTTACAAGAACGACATCGAGCCAAACCTCGAAGCAGGCAATATGCTTATGTTCGCTCACGGCTTTAACATTCACTTCGGTTGCATCAAGCCTCCAAAGGATGTTGATGTTACAATGGTAGCTCCTAAGGGACCGGGTCACACAGTTCGTTCAGAGTATCAGGTTGGTAAGGGTGTACCTTGCCTCGTTGCTGTTGAGCAGGATGCTACAGGTCAGGCTAAGGATCTCGCACTTGCATATGCACTCGGTATCGGCGGTGCAAGAGCCGGCGTTCTTGAAACAACATTCAGAACAGAAACAGAAACAGACCTCTTCGGTGAACAGGCTGTTCTTTGCGGCGGTGTTTGCGCACTTATGCAGGCAGGTTTTGAAACACTTTGCGATGCCGGTTACGACCCAAGAAACGCTTACTTTGAGTGTATCCATGAGATGAAGCTCATCGTTGACCTTATCTATCAGTCAGGTTTTGCAGGCATGAGATATTCAATCTCTAACACAGCTGAGTACGGTGACTACATCACAGGTCCAAAGATCATCACAGAGGATACTAAGAAGGCTATGAGAAAGGTTCTTTCTGACATTCAGGACGGTACATTTGCTAAGGACTTCCTCCTTGACATGAGCGATGCCGGTTCACAGGTTCACTTCAAGGCTATGAGAAAGATCGCTGCCGAAGCTCCTGCCGAAGTATTCGGTAAGGAAGTTAGAAAGCTCTACAGCTGGTCTGACGAAGATAAGCTCATCAACAACTAATGTTTTTTAGTTCGTGAAGTTAGTTTGATATATTCAAACTTCTGTCACCCGAGCATTACATAGTACGAATTTAGGGTAGCTTGATTTTCAAGCTACCCTTTTTGCGAGTACCTCGCCCGCAGTTCGTGTAGGTAGTTTGTGATAATTTACAACTACTTATTCCCGAGCTTAACATAGTTATAATTTTGGGGTAGCTTGAATTTTTTCAAGCTACCCTTTTTGCGAGTACCTCGCTCGCAGTTCGTGTAGGTAGTTTGTGATAATTTACAACTACTTGTTTCCAAGCTTAACATAGTACAGATTAACGGTTCAGTCAATTTGGCTGAACCGTTTTTTGTTATGCAATAAAAGGGGTCAGCTTTTTACGGCTGAACCCTTTTGCAGTTAAAACTTATTAATTTTTAAATAATCAATACTTCTCATAGGAGAAAGAATTATATGCGTCAAGCAAAGACTGCTTATTCTCAGCGGTAGTGTTCTCACCCCATACGCTGTTATCACCATAACCTGTCGCAATAAATTGGGTAAACATATGTGCATTCACGCAATTATTAAACTGTTTAAGGTTAATTTCGTTATATTTTGCCCGTGAAATATTTTTGTCATTACCGTCAAAATAATTATAATAAATATTATTATTTGATTCTTCGCCTACACCTCTTGCCGAATACATATTTGCAAAAAGATTCTCTCCGTCGTATGTGATTATTGAATTACCCGACCAATAGTAACCGTCATCTACATTTAAAGATATCTTTAGGTCGTGAACCTCATACTTTTTGGCAGTTTTATTATAGTATATCGCAAAACCGTCGTTAACATTTCCCACTCTTTTTAACTTACCGTCTTCAAATTTGTAAACAACGGAATGGAAACTATACTCATTGGAATCAGCCTTTTGTGCAACAAGTTCCGGAACTCCGTCAAAGTCGAAATCCAAAAACATAACACCTGACAAATTGTGATTACTTCCCAAGCTTGGCATCCATTCACTCTGATGATTCATCATATAATTGATATAAGCGTCCCTTGTTTTATCGGATGTCTTATATCTGTATGTTACACCGGTTGGGTTAAACATCGTAGTAAACTTTTTACCGTCTTTTGAAACACCTCTTACCGTATAAGTGTTACTGCCGGACTTTGCACCCTTGTGAACATAATAGTTGTCATAAGTTTCTGCTATCCTCTTCCAAGAACCGTTTTCTTTAATATAAACACGGAACTTTGGCGCATCTCCCGTCCAATGCATTTCAACACCGTTGTTTACTGCACCAATGCTGTAAATTTCGGGACAATCCTGGTGATTGCCAATGGGCGTACCCTTTGAATCGTAGCCGCTTGTAAAACTCTTAGCATCCTTGCTGATACAACGAACCGTGTAATAAATATCATCAATGCTTAAATCAAATTCCTTTGAAACAACATTCATATCAAGCATAGTCGTGCCTGTTGTATCGGCAAGCTTTGTCCAACCATTTCTGTCCTTGTAGTACACACGATATTTTTCAGCACCTGCGACCTTGTTCCATGTCAGCTTTACACCGTCATATGTAACCTCAAGTTTTGAAATTTTCGGTGTGGCAACATACTTTACCGACTTGCCTGTCGGGTTATAACCGCTTGTAAATTTCTTTGCGTCTGATGTAATACATCTTACAGTATATGTGTAATTTCTGCCCGATGAAACATCCTTGTCGATATATGAGGTTGAAGTTGTATCGACCATTCGTGTCCAGCCTTTACTGCCCTTGTAGTAAACTCTGTATTTAGTTGCACCGCTTACTTTGCCCCAAGAGATTTTTACACCGCCGTTTACGCTTTCAAGCTTTGAAATTTCGGGGGCGGCAATATATTTTACAGTTGTCCCCTTTGAATCATAACCGCTTGTAAAGCTCTTTCCGTCAGCAGAAATACATCTTACAGTATAGGTGTAATTCCTGCCCGATGAAACGTCCTTGTCGATATATGATGTTGAAGTTGTATCGACCATTCGTGTCCAACCTTTACGGCCCTTGTAGTAAACTCTGTATTTAGCCGCACCGTTCACTTTGTTCCATGTAAGCTTTACACCGCCGTAAACGCTTTCGGCTTTTGAAATTTTCGGAGTTGCCAAGCTTGCCCTTGCAACCTGTGCATACTGCACGGGTGTGTTAAGCGGTTCAGCCGCATTTGCAGAAACTGCCGAAACCGCAACCGCAGACATCGACATTACCGCCGCCATAGCTATAGGTAAAAACTTTTTCATATCTATCCCTCGCTTTGTAAATATTCTACGCATTATTAAAAACTTTTGCTAAATTTTTATGCAAGTTAATTGTAACATTAAATGATATAAAAAGCAATACATCTTGATAAACTATCACAAATTTTTAAGCTAAAATAAATAAACCGTTCACAAAAGCGAGAACGGTTTATTTTATATATTCTGTTGATGTTTTGAATTATTTAAAATAATTTCTGCGTTTTGCAAAAATTACTGCACAACCTGCAAGCATTGCAACAAGAAGAATTACAGCAACGCTGTTCTGTCCTGTCTGTACAGCACCGCTGTTATTCTGTGAATTGTTCGGTGTGTCCTTTGTTGCTGTGTCGCTTGTTGAAACAGGCTTAGTTGCCGAAGTTGCAGAAGTTGTATCGGGTACTGTTACAGGTTCGTCAACTGTTGCAACCGTAGTTGTAGGCTCAGTAGGAACAGTTGTATTCGGTTTATTAGATTCCAAACCAAAATTCATTTTTGACAATTCTTCAAGAATACTATCATCAATAACTCCGCTTTCATAAGCCTCTTTAATTGAGTAAACATTGCCATTCTTATAAAGCATAACATCATCGTTATGGTTGTAATGATAAGTATAGTCACCAATTGTTTCTTCAACCATTACATCAATACCGCCGCCTACGCTGTGTTTAAAATATACTCCGCCGTCACTTGTTCTGCCAACAATATCAATTCTCAAAGTTTCAGGTGATTTGCCGTCAAAACACTCTTCAATAACTTTGTTTTTTATTTCGATAACAAGTGCTGAATCATCGCTTTTCGGAACTATATCCATATGTCCGCAATAGGTCAAACCCTCAAGTGTATCGTCATCAATAACGCCTGAATTATAAGCATCGGGGATCATATAAACCCTGTTGTTTTTGTACAGTGCCACAGGACAATTTTCGAGGTAAGAAACTATGTAATTGCCTGCCTCGGTGTAAACTCTGTTTGCAGAAGTAGCAAAGCTGTCAGAAAAACTGAAATAAACCTCGTCTTCATCGTCCAAAAGAATTTCGACATTCAAATATTCAGGCTTTTCATCGCCATAATATGTATCTAACATAGCCTGTTTAATATCTGAAATCAAGTCTGAATCAGAAGCTTCATCCGGTGTAGCCGCAAAAGCTGTTGTTACAACCGAAAAGCACATTACAAATGCTATCAATGCAGTTAAAAGTTTTTTCATTTTTATTTCCTCATCTTTTATTTATTCTATCTGTAATAATGGTATACGCAACAGATATTCAATTTACTTCATTATACCGCTAAAATATATGTAATGCAATATAGTTGCTAAAAATTTAGCAAAAATAATTCTGCTCAAATGAAAATGCCACTTTCATAGCGAAAGTGGCATAAATGTTAATTTTAGTTGTCAAATCAAACTGGGTGAACCATATTTTTCTTGTCAAGCTTGTCGCCGTTGATGCCAACCTTGGCATTTCTTCTCTTTTCAAAGAAGTCGAGGGCAACCTTCGGGAACTGTGCATAAGAAAGAACATCCTCAGGCTGTTCAATCCACTGCTCAATCTCGCCACGGAGCTTATCAAGCTCAGGCTCAAGCTGATCTGCAGGACGGCCTTTGATAATCTTCTTGTCACCGATAATCTTCTTCTGAAACTCAGGATCAATCGGCATTGGAGTTGTACCGTACTCACCGGCAACAAGTCCCTTGAACTCGTTTGTGCACATTGAGTAGCGCTTGCCTGTGATTACATTGAATACAGCCTGTGTGCCGACAATCTGTGATGTCGGAGTAACAAGCGGAGGATAACCTGAATCCTTACGAACACGGGGTACTTCTGCAAGAACTTCGTCAAGCTTGTCTTCTTTACCGGCCTGCTTGAGCTGTGAAAGAAGGTTGGAAAGCATACCGCCGGGAACCTGATAGATAAGAGCGTTAGCGTCTGTTGCGAGCATCTTAGGATCAAGAAGTCCTGACTTGATGTACTTCTCACGAAGAGTCATGAAGTAAGCACGGATGTCAGAGAACTGTTTAAGGTCAAGACCTGTGTCGAACTCTGTGCCTGAAAGAGCGGCAACCATTGACTCTGTAGGTGCGTGTGATGTACCGAGAGCGAGTGGGCTGATTGCTGTGTCAATGCCGTCGGCACCTGCCTCAACACCCTTTAAAAGACACATTGATGCAAGACCTGATGTGTAGTGGGTGTGGAGCTGAAGCGGAAGCTCCGGAACAGCGGCTTTGATAGCCTTTACAAGGCTTTCGGTTCTTGTCGGAGTAAGAAGAGCAGCCATATCCTTGATACAGATTGAATCTGCACCTGCGTCTGCAATTCTCTTAGCATACTCAACATAGTATTCATCTGTGAATACAGGACCTGTTGTGTAGCTGATAGCAACCTGTGCATGACCGCCTTCTTTGTTAGCGGCCTTGATAGCTGTTTTAAGATTCTTGATGTCATTAAGAGCATCAAAAATACGGATAATGTCAATACCGTTTGCGATTGAACGCTGAACAAGGTACTCAACGCAGTCATCGGCATAGTGACGATAACCGAGCATATTCTGTCCTCTGAAAAGCATCTGGAGCTTTGTGTTAGGGCAATGCTCTCTGATTGTGCGGAGTCTGTCCCACGGATCTTCGTTTAAGAATCTGAGGCATGAGTCATATGTTGCACCGCCCCAGCATTCGAGTGAGTAATAACCGATTTTATCGAGTTTGTCAAGAACAGGGAGCATTTCCTCTGTTGTCATTCTTGTTGCAATGAGTGACTGATGAGCGTCACGCAGAGCAGTTTCGGTAACTCTGATTTTTTTTGCCATTTTACAGCATCCCTTTCTCCGAATTATTGATTAGTTAAGTGTTACGAGAACCTTACCTGAGTCAACAGACTCACCCTTTGCAACATCAACTGTTGCAACTGTGCCATCCTGCGGAGCCTTAACGGGAGTTTCCATCTTCATAGCCTCGATGAATACGAGGTCATCTCCGGCCTTAACAGCCTGTCCTGCCGAAACAACAACATTAACAACTGTACCGGGCATAGGAGCCTTTACAACAACAGAACCCTGAGCGCCTGCGGGAGCTGCCGGCTTTGCTGCAGGAGCGGGAGCGGCTGCCGGAGCAGGAGCGGCTGCTGCGGGAGCTAAAGAGCCACCGAGTTCTTCAACCTGAACATCATATGCTGTGCCGTTAACTGTAATTCTTAAATTCTTCATTTTTAGTATCCCCTTTTATTTTAACAAGTAATCATTTATCAGATAGTTGAATGCTTCTTTGAAAGTGTTGAAACACGCTTGCCCGAGAGCATATCAAGAGCAGAAATAAGAGTCTGACGGAGCTGAGCTTCTTCAACAATACCGTCAACATAGCCGTTCTGAGCGGCATTGTAAGCAGAAAGATTCTCGTCAGCAAACTTCTGAGCAACCTCAGCCTGCTTATCTGTGGCAACATTCATAACTTCGGGAGCCATAATGAATGCGGCAGCCTCAACATTAACAGGTGAAATAACCGCATCGGGAAGTGCGTAAACAACATCTGCATTAGCGCCTGTGCCTGCAAGAGCAACATAGCCTGAACCGATTGCCTTGCCTGTAACAACAGAAATCTTGACTGTTGTTGCCTCAGCATAAGCGGCTGATGCCTTTGTTGCCGACTTGATTGACTCAAAGCCCGGGCAGTTTACGAATGTTACAACAGGGAGTGAGAAAGCGTCGCAGAAACGAACAAACTTTGCTACCTTGTTTGCAGACTTGCAACCAAGCTCATTGCCCTTTGTAACAACAATACCTACAACCTGACCGCCGAGTCTTGCAAAACGAACATTTGCTTCCTTGCCGTAATCATTGAAGAGCTTTACAATGCTGTTGCCGTCAACTGTTCTGCTGACTACACAACCGCAACCGTCCTCTGCCGGAGCTTCTTCAAATGACTGAGGAGCCATTGTGAGGTTATTTGACGGAAGATAAAGGATAAGTTCCTTTGCAGCCTTGATTGCCTTGTCTGCGTCGTCACAAACGATTGAGGCAATACCGTTTTCAGCATTGTAAGCGGCATCGGAATGCTTGCCTGTTACCGAAAGTGAAAGCTGTGCGTCTTTGCTCATGATAACGATGTCTGCGCTTGCGGCGTTAAGAGCGTTTGTTCCGAGGCAAGTGCCGAGAACAACCGAGATCTGCGGTACAACACCGGAAAGTGACGCAGCCGCATTGAGAACATCACCGCAACCTGCGAGAAGCTCTGTACCCTGATTAAGTCTGCCGCCAACGCTGTCATAGAAGCCTACAACAGGAGCGCCTGTCTTGAGTGCAAGACCATACAGCTTTTTAAGCTTGGCAGCCTGTGCCTTACTCATAGCACCGCCGCAAATGTCGCTGTTCTGTGCAAACGCATAAACAGGCATACCTTCTACTGTTCCAAAGCCTGCAACAACCTCGGCAAAACCTTCACCGGATTTTGCAAAGGCATCAATTTCACAAAAGCTGTCTGCATCAAAAAACGCCGTAATTGTCTTATAAGCGGAAGTTGCGCCAATTTCAGCCTTTGCCTGATTGATCTTTTCAATACTCATCTTAAAATCCTCCAATACCATGTATTGAATATGCACGAAAACTGAGCGTGCATACTAATTTTCTACACATACATTATACTCTATAATCTTCAAAAGTACAAGAAAAACACGCTGTACTATTTCAATTTTGAACACATTTAATAGTTATTACACTAAAACCGTAAATTTATTGTCGAATTAACGAATAGTTTTATTGACCGTTTCGGAAGTATTTTTCAAAAACGGAAAATTAAAGCTGTTTGCCGTTTAAAAACGGGTTTGCAAGCAGTTTTTTAACCTCTTGTTCGGTCAAATCTCTCCAGTCGCCCTGTTTGAGCATACCCATTTTTACTCCGCCGATCTGGGTGCGTTTGAGTCTTGCAACCTCAAGCCCGACAGCCTCGCACATTCTTCTGATTTCACGGTTCTTACCCTCGTGAAGAATCATTTCAAGAATTACTCTGCCCTGCTCCTTGTGAATTACACGGACATATGCAGGAGCGGTTTTCCTGCCGTCAAGCTCAACGCCTGTTTCAAGCTTTACAAGCTGATCCTCGTCAATTGACGGTCGAACGGTTACTCTGTAAATCTTGTAAACATTGTTTTTCGGATGCATAACCTTGTTTGCAAAGTCACCGTCATTTGTAAAAACAAGCATACCCTCGCTGTCTTTGTCAAGTCTGCCGATCGGATAAACTCGCTCGCCGACATTCTCAACAAGCTGTGCAACACACTTTCTGCCACGCTCATCATTCATTGTGGTAATGAATCCACGGGGCTTGTTGAGCATAATATATCGGTAATTACCGCCCTTCGGCACAACAATCCTCTTGCCTCTTACAAACACCTTGTCTGTAGGAAGAACCTTATCGCCGAGAATTGCGGTTTTGCCGTTCACCTTGACATGACCGCCGAGAATAAGCTCCTCGGCCTTTCGCCTTGACGCAATACCGCATTGCGCTATGAATTTCTGAAGTCTTATAGGTTCAATTTTAGCCATATGTAAATTCCTTTTTATTAAAATTTTCTGTATATTTAAACTGTCACGAAAACAGATTTCCTATTGCCGAAAATATTGACACACTCTTTTTATCCGATTTAATCTTTTCGCCTGCAACAATGTTGCATTTATAAAGCAGCTTTCCGCCGAGTGTGTATTCAATTCTGCCGACCGATTCGTTCTTTTCAATCGGAGCATACAAAAAGCTGTCTATGAAGATTTTTTTCTTGATTTTATCGCAGTCCTCACGCTTTAAAACGATTGTGTTGTTCTTCTCACCTGTAACCGTTACGCTGTCCTTATCACCGCCCACGCACGGAATATCGGCACAAAAGTCAGCGTCCTTGCAGTCAACTCCCCTATACTTTTCAAAAGCGTAATCATAAAGAGAAATATGGTCATTCCAATCGTTGCGGTCATTCAGAGTGACGCACACAAGCGTTACACCGTCTTTTTTTGCAGAGGAAACAAGGCACCGCCCTGCCACCGTTGTATAGCCTGTTTTTCCGCCTGTACAGTATGGATAAAGCGACAAAAGCCTGTTATGATTTGCATATGCGGTTTTCTTTGATTTCGGTTCAAGAAATTCAACGGTCACGCTCTTCTTAGCCGTAAGATTTGCAAAATCGTTATTTTCAAGTGCATATGACATAAGCAGAGCCATATCCTTTGCACTTGAGTAATGGTTGTCATCGTCAAGTCCGCTCGGCGTCACAAAATTGGTATTCATCATACCGATTTGCTTTGCCTTTTCATTCATTCGTTGTGAAAACTTTTCGGGACTGCCCGAAATCGTATATGCCGCCGCATTCGCCGCATCATTACCCGACGCCATCATCATTCCTGACGCAAGATCCGAAAGTCGGACTTTTTCACCGACTTTAAGATACATCGAACTGCCCTCGGCAACCATTTCCTGTTTGAAGGTTACTTCGCTGTTACAGGATGCCGCCTCCTCAAGCGTTATGAGAGATGTCATAATCTTTGTGGTGCTCGCAGGCTTCATCTTTTCATCTGCATTCTTGGAACAGATAACCGTGTTGTTATCGGGACAATAAAGAACAAATGCCTGTGCAAAAGTTGTGGGAGGAGTATCCTCCGCAGTTTTTGCGCCCATAAGCACAAACGGCATAACAAAGCACACCGCAAGCGAGATTTTTTTTTTCATAAGGACACCCCCTGCATAAATCTATGCCGAGGGGTGTTGCAATATTACGAATCAGCCGTCAATATCGTCCTGTGTGATTTCGGAAAAATCGTCTGCGGATTCGCTCTTATCCTTTTTGAAAACTCCCTTTACTTTTTTGAGAACATCGGGAATCATATTAACGAGCTTGTCGGCTGTACATTCTTCCCTGTCAACGGAAACAAGCCTTACATCGCCCTGATAAACGGTAAGAAATGCAACAGGCTGAATTGTCACACCTGCACCGCTGCCGCCGCCAAAGCAGTCTTTGTTTTCCTTTTTGGTAGGCAGATCCGAACCGCCTGCTGCAAAGCCGTAGCTTACCTTTGAAACAGGAATGATAAGTGTGCCGTCAGGCGAAGTTATAGGCTCGCCGATAATAGTATTGACATCAATCATTTCCTTGATTTTTTCCATTGTGGTATCCATTAAACTGCCGATAGGATGTTCCATAGCCATTCTCCTTTTTCAACAATATTTATATCAATCATTTTTAACTTCTGCAAGAAGTTTAATCCCCTTGATTCCGTGCTTAACGGCAAGACCGATAAGTCGGAATGCGAAAATTCTTGCGGCAAAGTCAAAGTTAATTTCAGTTTCTGCTTTTTCCGAAAAATTCGGATTTATGTCAACTCCGTAGCCTTTGCATTTTACAACACGGACAATTGTGCCTACTGCCGGATAAACAACGGCACAGTATTTGCCGTATTTTATAGCCGTGTCAGCCGCATCGTCACCTGCAACGCTGATACTCAGCGACAATTTTTTAACCAGTATGTGGCTGAAAAAGTCCTGCAATGCAGATACTGCAAGCTCTGCAACTTTTTTTATCAGGTTCAAAAGCCACTCAATACCGTATTTTTTTATAAGGCTCGGCTTTTTTTCTGTCGCTTTTTTAGGTTGTTCGGTTTTCTGAGTTTGTTTTTTTGCTTTTTTCTTCTTCTTTTCCTTTTTGGGTTTTGCCGGCACAAGCTGAAGCTTTACAAATCCGATATACACGGCACACCAAAACTCCTCTTTATATGATGCACGCAAAGTAATCGGAATAAACATCACAAGCGCAATAAACAGCACAATTCCGAGTAGGATATATAGCCAAAGCAAAGGGAATTCCCCCTAAATTTTACTGCCTGTCAACAGGCTGATCGGCAAGCAAATCAATCTGCTCATTGCCGTTTTCAGTCTTTTCCTGTTCTTCACCGTTTTCTTCGGACTCCTTGTCCTCATCACCCTCGGGGAGCGGAGGAAGTTCGTCAAGACTTGAAATGTTAAAGCAACGCAAAAAGTTCTCGGTTGTGCCGTAAAGCAACGGTCTGCCCGGTAGCTCAAGTCTGCCCTTTTCTTCAACAAGTCCCTTTGTTGTCAAGCTGCCGATTACACCACTGCAGTCAACACCACGCACCTGCTCAACAAAAGCCTTTGTAACAGGCTGATTGTACGCAACAACTGCAAGAACCTCAAGAGCCGCCTGTGAAAGCGGAGTGTTTCTTCTCAAATCCATAACGGTGCGAATCTGCGGAGCAAATTCCTTTTTTGAAACCATCTGACAGGAATTGTCAAGCAATATTATAGTTATGCCCCGTCCTGACGCCTCATAATCATCAATCAGTGCAGAAATATGCTCTTTAACCTTTTTTTCGGAAATTTCAAGTGCCTGCGCTATTCGGGAAAATTCAACCGACGCACCGTTTGCGAACAAAATCGCCTCAATCGCACCACGAATATTTTCAACAGCCATTACTGCACCTCCTCATTTTCATTGTTTTCGTCCTCGTCAACCTGTGGCAAAGGCATTGCGTTTTTATCCTCAATCATATGAACAACGGCATTTTCACCGCTGCCCTCAATTCTGATGCGCTTGCCCTTTACCAGCTCCAGCGTTGCAAGAAATGTTGCCACAAGGTCGCTTTTGCCCTCGCACACCTCAAAAATTTCGTGATATTCAAGCCTTTTGCCGTGCCAGAGCCTTCTCATAAGATGGATAATCTTACTGTTTACCGACACGATTTTATGCGACACAATACCCGAAAATGCGTCTTTTGACGGCGGAAGCTTACGCTTGCCCCGTCCGACTGCGCTGACATATGCCTTTGCGATATCCTCACTCGGATGAATACGGTTGTAAGTCAAGTCAAATTCAACAGGAGATGCATCTCTGTAAAAGCTGTCAAAGTCATAAATATCGCCCAGCTTTGCCGCCATTTCACGGCAAACGGCATATTCAAGAAGCTGTCCCGAAAGTTCTTTCTTGAGTTCTTCAGCCTCTTCCTCATATTTTGGCAGGAGCATTACAGACTTGATATAAACAAGCCTTGACGCCATTGTCAGAAATTCCGATGCGATATCCATCTGATTTTCCTGCATCATATTAATCTGCTCCATGTACTGATCGAGCAATTCGGAAATGCTGATGTCGTAAATATCTATTTTGTTTTTAGAAATCAGCGTCAGCAAAAGGTCAAGAGGGCCTTCAAATGCCGACAGCTTATATTGAAGTTGTTGTGTTTCCATAAATAAGTTTCAGTTATGATTTGATGTTACGAATGATTTTGAAATCAACCGACAAACGGCATATACGGCAGGCTTGCAAGCCAGCTGATGAAGTTAAGAATCTGATTGCTGAGCCAGTTAATCGGAGTGTTGAGAATTCCTACATAAAGGAGAACAAAAAGACCGATGAAGAAATACATCTGATATCTGTAAAAAAACTCAACAGCCTTGTCAGGTAAAAATACGAACAGAACCTTTGAGCCGTCAAGAGGAGGAATCGGGATAAGGTTGAACACAGCAAGTCCGACATTGCATGAAATATAGAAACTTAAAAACTGAATAATGTAATCACCGATTGTTGAAAGCGGAAATGCGCCTGTAAAAAGGATAATCGGATAGTAAATGAGGAGTCCGACAAAAGCTGCAACGATATTTGCAATCGGACCCATAATTGCGGTGATTGCCATACCAACCTTTGGATTTTTAAAATTCCTCGGATCAATCGGAACAGGCTTTGCCCAACCGAATCCGAACAAAAGCATACACAAAGCACCCATAGGGTCAATGTGGCTGAGCGGATTAATCGAAAGTCTGCCTCTGCCCTTTACCGCCTTATCACCGAGAAGTGACGCAGTAAAAGCGTGCGCCCATTCATGGAACGGGAGAATTAAAAATATAATAACGAGTACAGCCAATATTTCGGCAATTACCGAGCCGAAATCAAGGTTGCCGTTTCTGATGCCGTTAAGTAATAATGAGAGCATAAGAGCCTCCTGAAATCTGAATTTTTAGGTAACAATCGTGTAACTATATCTATTCCTAATTATATAATATATCGTCAAAAATTACAAGAGCAAAAAACAAGTTAAGAAATTTTCAAAAAACACTTGCATTTTCTCTCATTTTCTGTTATTATAACAAAGTTAGAAATAGAATTAGTTTTCTTTAAGGAGGTGCAGACGCATGGCAAAATGTGAATTCTGCGGTAAGGATGTAAAGTTCGGTATTAAGGTATCTCACTCACACAGAAGATCAAACAGAACATGGAAGCCCAACGTACAGCGTGTTAAGGCTATTGTTGACGGTTCACCAAAGCGTGTATATGCTTGCACCCGTTGTTTGCGTTCAGGTAAGGTTACCAGAGCTAACTGATTTTACAGATTACGAAACAGCTCCACTATTTACGGTGGAGCTGTTTTTTTTGTATTTTTATCAGGATTTTAAACCTCAATCACAGCACAGAAAGAGGGCTGACCAAACAAAGGTCAGCCCTCTTAATTATTAGTCTTTATCAGCCGTTAAAGGATTTCTTCTTTCTTACGAAGAACGAACATTACACAAGTTGAGCCGATGAGAAGTGTAAGAATTACAACAGCCAGAGGAGCTTCACCTGTCTGAACAGCAGCATTTGCATTGTTATTGTTGCCATTGTCAGATGTATCCGGAGTGTCGGATGTTGAGCTGATTTTCTTTGTTACAGGCTGTGTTACAGATGTTGCTTCCTCGGTAGAAGGCTCTGCGGTTGAAGGCTCGGCAGTCGTGTCTAATGTTGTAGATTCCTCGGTTGTAGGCTCGGCTGTTGTCGGTTCTGCATAGGTTGAAGGAGTAAGCTCAGTTGAAAGACCATTTTTTGCTGCCACAGCAACAGGAGCTTTCTTAACTACTTCTTTATCAACAAGAATAACTTCTTTTGAACCGTCAGTCATTTCTGTGTCCGGATTTACTTCCGAAACACGAAGCACCTCAACAACAAGGTCAACCGTCGTCGAAACCGGTGCAACCTTTGAAATGTCTTTAACATCAAAAACAACTGTTGCAAAAAGCGTCTTTTCGCTAAAGTCATAAAGACCGAGATTACTTGCACCGAATCTTACATAACCAACGCCTTCCGACTTATTCTTGAAGTTTACATATACACCTCTGCCGTCCATTGTCGGGCAAACCGACTTAGCAGTATTCACATCAGCAACCGAAAGGATTGAAGGGTCATAAGAAATGTGCCACTGCGTGTCAAGCACATTCTTTGGAGACTGCATAATATATGTAACCGTTACCTGATTTGTAACTGCATTATACTTTGCACTTGCCATTGGGAAGTAATTTGATGTTGCATTTACTGTAAGAGCAAGCGAAGATTCAGCAGATGATGTTGTACCCTCTGTTGCAACGGGGGCATCAGTTGCAGACTCGGTTGTTTCCGATTCTGTTACAACCTCTGTTGTTGATTCGGCTGTTGTTTCCTCACCCGATGGATTGTACTCTGTCGGGAACACACCGTCTTTGCCGTAATAATCGCCGGCCTTGAGGTCTGCCTTTTTAGGAGCATTGCCGTATTCACCGTTACCGTAGTAGTAGAACCACTCACCGGTAAAAATCAATTCATCCTTATCGTTCTCGGAAGTAAATTCAGGATTGATAATATAAATCATATTGTCAAAACTTTCAACACCGTTGGGATAATAATCAGACTCGCCTTTTTCATAACCTTTAAAATTAATATCGGTTGTTCGATAAGCAAGTTTATATTCAGGATTTGTCGGATCGTCTGTACCCTTAAGAGCGTTGTTCCAGATTACTTTATCAACATCGGTCGGTACATCAGAACAGTAAACATTTTTGATATCAGCATTGCGAGCTGAATAACCCGGCCACGCTGAAGGAGTATCCGAACCGTTTTCCCAATAAACACCTGCATCAGATGTATATTTGTTTTCCCAGTCATCAGGCTTGCAGAAATATATATGGTAGGTTTCAGTGCCCTCAGAAGGCACATAACTGCCTTCATCGTCCGTATCGGCAGAAACGCTTATTGCAGCAACCACTATCATTGCCACTGTGAGCATAACAGCCAATAAAAGACTGATAACTTTTTTGGACATTTGTATTTCCTCCTTATGAATTTCCGACACCATACTTGCATCTGTATGCTTATTATAGTATAAAACGCAGTAAAAATCAAGTGTTACAGGGAATTTTGAGCCTTAATCTCAATGTAATAACAACCAAATTTTTGTGTTAAATTCCACCAAATTTGCATTTTACGGAATTTTGGCATATTTTCAACCGTAATTTTCGCTTATTCAGTCATACATAAGAGAACAAATAATAAACAGTAATGCAAAAATGCCCTCCAAAGCGGAGGGCATCAAATAATTATGTATAATTATTTAAGATTATTCAAATCTCTTGCGTGTGTAAAGAACTGCACCGCCTGCAACGAGGAGAACTGCGAGAACTGCAACTGCTGTTGTAGCACCTGTCTGAACTGCGCTGTTGTCTGTGCTATTTGCTGTGTCAGCAGTTGAAACTGCGTTTGCAGAAGATGTTGGGTTCTGACCTGCAGTAGGAACTGTGTTCTTTGTAGAATCTGTCTTGTTGTCATCTTTCTTGTCACTTGACGGAGCTGTTGTTGCAGCCTGATCAGGTGTAGCATTCTTGTCTACTGACTGAACAAGACCTGCTTCCTTAGCCATATCATAGTTAGGAAGTGAACCGTACTCGTACTTGCCTGTTTCTTCGTTAAGACCATAGTAGAAGTAGAACTCACCGGCATATGTTTCCTTACCTGTTACGCTTACAGAAGTGTTGCTAGGGTCTATAACATAAATCATGTTGGTGAGGTACATTGAGATACCCCAGTCAGGATCCTCAAAGAAGTTGTCAGCAAATTTACCGAGGAATGTCTTATCATTACCGTCAAATGCTTCCTGAGCCTTTGTCCAGAATTCGCCGTCAAGCAAATTGTCATAATATTCATTGTCGCCTTCCGAATAGTACTGACAAGAAACATCGGCAGTCTGCTTAGCAGCCTTAAACTGTTCCTCACTAAACTCGTAAGTTACTTTACCTGTTGCGGCATCTTCTGTCCTTAGACCGCCGTTAAGGTAGTTGTTGAAATCAAGATTAGGAACATCTGTAGGAAGGTCAAGATAGAAGATGTTATTTTCAGCATTTTCAACCTGCATCTTATAACCCGGCCAAGCAACACCTACTGACGTACCGTCAAGAGAGTTGCCTGCGTCTGAACCGTTCCACCAGTATGCACCTGCATCATTAGCATTGAACTTTTCACTCTTCCATGACTCAGGCATAAGGAAGTAAACTCTGTGTGTTTCTTCTACGCCCTCACTTGGGACATAACGACCGTTTGTATCAATAGCTGCGGAAACGCCGATTACACCTACAAGAGCAAGTGAAAGAACGAGAGCGCATGACACTATGATACTGATAAGTTTTTTTGACATTTGAATCTCCTCCAAAAAAATTTCCGATTTCTATCGGTATGGAATCATTATATAACAAAATTTTCAAAATTGCAATCTTTTTCAAAAAGCTTAAAACAAAAAAATACACAAAATTGCAATCGCAATTTTGTGTATTTAGCTTGTATTATAAAAAATTTTCCTATAAAAGATATTTATCTGTTTTATTTATCCGCATCTGCGTCATCCGACATTGCATTATTGTCCGCCGCTTTGTTCTTTTTTTCGTCCTTTTTCTTTACGAAAATAATTGCACCTGCGGCAATCAAAACAACAACAATTGCAATTATAATAATTAATGTCGTGTTTGAACCCGAACCGTTTGCAGAGCTCTCAACAACCTTTGTAACATCTACAACCTGACTATTCTGCTGAGTTGAGATGTACTTTTTCTCAACAACTACCGACTTATGGTCGTCTTTGTTAGGTGAGTTTTCCTCGCCCATTCCGTCAATGTAGTTTACAAAATCGCCCTGAATTTTTTCGGAATTTGCCGTATCATTATTTACTATCGGAACGGCACTATCCTCTACCTCTTTACCGTTCACCCAAAGCTTGCAGGTGATTTTATATGATTTGAGATATGTCATATCATCGCCGTACATATCAGAGATGAAATATGAAAGATCGGTTTTGCCTCCCTTTAGTACCTTGAATTCAGCAGAAACAAGAGCCTTGTCACCGTTAAGCTTTACTGGATTCTGAACATCTGTCCATGTAAAGGTGTAATAATTCTTCAGTTTAGGGTTACCAATCGCATTTTTAAAGCTTTCACAGTTTATTGAATCGGCATTCAACTTCAAATATTCATCGTTGTAAAAGAAACTCATTGCGGCTCCGATTACTTCTTCTTTTGTATCGGTCATATAAATAGCATACTTTACCGTATCGCCGGCTTTAGCTGTTACGGAATCCTTTTCATCTGTTGAAATGCTGATTGTAAGGTTATCCTCGGCAGCACTTGCAGGAATACAGAATGCTGACACGGTAAGTACAGCCACGAAGAGAATTGAAAGCATATTTTTGATTTTTTTAGACATTTTTTTCATTCCTTTAGTTTGATATCCCTATTATATATCATTAAGACTAAAATTTCAATCAATATTTTAACAATTCTCGGTGAAATTTATGTGAAAAAAATTAATTGCAGACTTGCCTTTAAAGAAATGATATTTTTGAAATTATAATTCAAACTGATTTTCACAACATTACGATATAAAAAAACGCCCCTCGGAAAACCGAGAGGCGAAAAATTATTTTTTTAATCTGTCAACGCCGTTAACAGTCTTACAATAGGAAATTCAATTACTTATTGAATCTCTTTCTTGTGAAGTAAACAACACCTGTTGCAGAAACAAGAGCTAAGAGGATAACTACTGCCATAGAAGCATTACCTGTCTGTACTGCGTTGCTGCTTGTGCCGTTAGCCGGTGTGTCAGAAGTAGCTGTGTCAGCTGTTGACTGACCCTTTGTTGCAACCTGTGTAGCAGATGTAGCATCAGGTGTAGTAGGAGCTACTGTAGCCGGTGCATCTGTTGCAGGCTCTGTTGTAGTAGGCTCTGTTGTAGCAGGCTCTGTTGTAGCAGGCTCTGTTGTAGCAGGCTCTGTTGTTGTAGGCTCTGTTGTTGTAGGCTCAACATATGCCTCAACCTTAGCGTCTGAGTTAATGTGATCAAAGAGATCATTAGCCATGTCGCCGTTAACTACTGCTTCATATTCTGAATCAGCATCAACTGTGCCTGTTGCAGGATTGAGCTTACCAAGTGTAAGATCAACTACATTGAGGTCAACATTTGTTGTACCTGTACCGTTAACTGTGAACACAGCCTCAACAAGCTTCTTGCCGCCAGCAAAATCATAAAGTGCAAGGTTTGAAGCATTGCCTGAAACATCATCCATATTTACCATGCCGTCAGCGATTTCAGGCATTGTAAGTGAATCAAGTGTAAGGAGGTTCTTATCATATGTAAGAGCCCACTGTACTTCTTCAAGCTGTGCGTCCTTAGTGTCAAGGAGATAGTAAACTGATACCTTGTCGCCTACATTAAATGTGCCTGAACCGTTAGCCTGGCAAATATTAGATGTAGCGTTGATTGTTAAATTATCAACTGCAGGAGTTGAAGGCTCAACCTTAACAGTAGCCTTAGCGCCTGAACGTGTTGAATAATCAAATTTAGAAATGTCGAGTGTGATTGTTACATCAACGAGTGAATCTTCTTCAAAACCTGCAGAAACTGTGTTAAGAAGCATGTTCTCACCATTGAATGTAAGGTCAAATTCTTCGCCTATAGGAGCTGCGCTCTGCTCGGGAAGACCCCAGCTAGCTGCCCAATCATCGTTTGCAGCAAACTTGAACTGATAAGCATCGTCTGCAGATTCAATATTTTCATACTTAATCTGATATACCTTGTCAGAAACCTGAGTCATGTGGTTAGCTTCAGCGTCAACACCCCATGCTACACCGTTGAGCCAGTTGTTTTCACCGTTACCAACAACTGTAATGCTGTTAACTTCAAGGTCTGTTACCATTTTAACGCCGTCACCTGTTACAGTAATCTTGTTTGTAGCAGGATCGAATGTTACAGTAACATCACAAGCTGTTTCTACATCGAAAGTTACATTGTTATCTGTACCGTCAAGACCGATCCACTTCTGCTCGTCGCCTGTGTTTGCAACAACCTTGAGCTGATAGTTTTTACCTGCAGGAACAGCAGAGAATGTCTTTGTGAATACGCTGCCGTCAGCTGTCATAACATTTTCGGGAGCGAGTGCAGGAGAACCCTGCCATTCATAACCTGTAAGATTTGTTGTACCGGCAACTACATATGTAGTATCGGCAGCAGGAGCTGTTGTAGGCTCTTCTGTTGTAGGCTCTACCGTTGTAGGCTCTACTGTTGTAGGCTCTACTGTTGTAGGCTCTGCTACTGTTGTAGGCTCTACTGTTGTAGGCTCTTCTGAACCGTCGGGAACTGTTACAGTTTTAGCAACTGCGACATACTTATCAACTGCATCCTGATCTAATACAGATTTGTCTAAGAGTACTACTTCATCACTAGGGATTTCCAACTCTGATACAGGGTCTTGATTTGAAATAGTAAGATACTCTACATCAAGGTCAACAGTAGTTGCTACAGCCTCGGGATTGATGACATCGAATTCAACAGAAGAAAATACTATTTCTTTTTCTGATGAAAAATAGAGACTTGTGTCACTTCCTATACCCATAAGTAAACCAGGAGCTACATTTTTGTTGAATTCGAAATTTGGATATTCGAATGAAGTACTCTTTCTTGTATTAGCTGAAACCTTGAGAACAGCAGGATCATAGTTCATTTTATACTGGAAGTTCAACATACCATCTCTGTCCTTGGTCTGGAACATGTATGTAACCCTTACAGTCTTCTGATCTGCGCTGAGAGTAACCTGCTTCTCAGAAAAGAGGTTTGAAGTAGCTGTAACTGTGAGACCCTTTTTTGCAGGAGCTGCAGTTGTAGGCTCTGCTACTGTTGTAGGCTCTGCTACTGTTGTGGGCTCTGCTACTGTTGTAGGCTCTGCTACTGTTGTAGGCTCTGCACCAGTAACGATGTCAACCTTACCCTTTGCACCCTGCTTTGTAGCATAGTTAAAGTTTGAAAGGTCAAGTGTAAGAACGATGTCATAACCGTCTTCGTAACCAGCTGCATCTGTATCAATGATCATGTTCTGACCGTTGTATGTAAGGTCAAACCACTCATTGAGAGGAGCTGTGCCCTGCTCAGGAAGGCCCCAGTTATCTGCCCATGAACCGTTGGCAGCAAACTTGAACTGATAGTTCTCATAAGCGTCAAGGCTCTCAAACTTAATCTGGTAAACCTTTGAACCCTCAGATGTTTCTGTCATGTAGTTAGCTTCAGCATCTACCTTCCAGTCCTTACCGTTGAGCCATGCATCTTCACCGTTACCAACGACTGTAATGTGGTCAACAACAAGTTCTTTCGGAATTACAACACCTTCACCTGTTGCAGTGATTTCATTTGTTGTAGGGTTGTAAGTTACTGTTACATCACATTCCTTTGTTACATTGAATGTGAAGTTGTCATTGCCGGTATCGCCTACACCAATCCACTCTGAATCGTTTTTAACGACCTTGAACTGGTAGCCGTTGCCGACTGCTACGTTGGTAAATACTTTTTCGTAGTTACCGTCGCCGTTTTCTGTCATTACATTATCTCCGCAAGTTGCTTCAGTCTCAGCCCACTTGTAACCTGTGAGTTCTTCACAACCGGATACGAAATATGAATCGCCGGCAGCAGAAACGCTCACTACAGTTGCAACGAGTGATGTCACAACAAGCATCATAGACAGTAAAAGGCTAAGTGCTTTTTTGAACATTTTCTTTTCCTCCTTATGTGATAATGCTTCTATAAGCAGTTTAATTATACAACAATCAACCACCAAAAGTCAATGCTAAAAACTCTTGCCGGCTGATTATTTGACAAAATATTGTTTTTTTGTAGGAATGCACAAATAAAATATCATTTATTTGTTATTTGTAACCATTCACATTGTGAGATTGCCAGTTCCAACTGTCACGGCACATATCCTCAAGACTTTTCTCGGCAATCCATCCAAGTATTTTCTTGGCTTTTGTTGCATCGGCAAAGCATTCTGCAATGTCGCCTGCTCGGCGTGGCTTTATAACATAAGGAATTTCAATAGAATTTGCCTTTTCAAAAGCCTTTACAATATCAAGAACGCTGTAGCCCACACCTGTTCCGAGATTAAAAATCTCGGTTCCCTTGTGCTCTGCGGAATATTCAATAGCCTTTACATGACCTTTTGCAAGGTCAACAACATGGATATAGTCACGCACACCCGTGCCGTCATGCGTAGGGTAATCGTTGCCGAAAACACCGAGACACTTGAGTCTGCCGGCGGCAACCTGTGTTATGTACGGCATAAGGTTATTCGGGATTCCGTTAGGATCTTCACCGATTCTGCCGCTTTCGTGAGCGCCGATTGGGTTAAAGTAACGAAGAAGAACAACAGACATATCGGGATTTGCGTTTGCGGTGTCTGTAAGAATTTGTTCCATCATAAACTTTGTCCAGCCATACGGATTTGTAGGAGAACCCTTTGGCATTGTTTCAACAAGCGGAACAGTTTCCGGAGTACCGTAAACCGTGGCACTTGAGCTGAAAATAAAGTTATTTACACCGTGTTTTTTCATCACCTCAAGCAATGTGAGCGTTGAATCAATGTTGTTACGGTAATATTCAACAGGCTTCTCGCAGCTTTCACCTACTGCTTTAAGACCTGCAAAGTGAATTACCGCATCAATCTTATTCTCCGAAAAAATCTTTTCAACGGCATCTCTGTCACATACATCGGCCTCATAGAGCGGAATTTTTCTGCCTGTCAGTTCTTCAACTCTTTCAACCGCAACGGGACAGCTGTTTGAAAAATTATCTGCAATTACAACATCGTGACCTGCGTTGATGAGTTCAACACAAGTGTGCGAGCCGATATATCCGGCGCCGCCTGCAAGCAAAACATTCATTTTAAAATTCCTTTCTTAACAATCAGCATTTTTCAGGCTCGGGATAGTCAACACCAAAGGTTTCGGCTGTAACCTTTGCCATAATCTGAGGATCAAGAGGCTTGTCGGAATAGTCTGTGTCACACTCTGCGATTTCATTGACAACATCCATACCCTCTATTACCTTGCCGAATGCGGCATACTGACCGTCAAGGTGCGGAGCGTTTTTGTGCATAATGAAGAACTGCGAGCCTGCTGAGTCGGGCATCATTGAACGAGCCATTGAGAGAACACCCTCTGTATGCTTGAGATTGTTTTCAAAGCCGTTCACGGCAAATTCGCCCTTGATTGAATATCCGGGACCGCCCATACCCGTGCCTTCGGGACAACCGCCCTGAATCATGAAACCGTAGATTACACGGTGAAATGTAAGACCGTCATAGTAACCCTTGTTTACAAGGCTGAGAAAATTATTTACAGTATTCGGAGCAATTTCGGGATAAAGCTCCGCTTTGATTGTTTTTCCGTTTTCCATTTCAAAAGTAACAATAGGATTGCTCATTTTAAATCGTCCTTTCGGTTTATTAACACTATTTTAGTATATTCTTGATAAAATAGCAAGTGTCTTAGTGATTATTTGCGAATAAATCAACCTTTTTCAATACTCATTGTAGCAAAAGCATTGAGGTCTGTTCCTGCAATATTTCCGCTGAGAAACTCGTAATATCCCTGTGAACCGACCATGGCGGCATTGTCACCGCAAAGAGATTTTTCGGGCATATACATTTCCCAATCACGCTTTTTACACTCCTCTGCAAGGGTTCTTCTGAGAAGTGAATTTGCCGAAACACCGCCTGCGATTACAAGCTTTTTCTGTCCCAAGTCTTCAGCCGCCTTGATAAAGTTTGTAACAAGGCAATCGACAACGGCATAGCGGAATGATGCACAGACATCGGCTTTGTTAAGCTCAACACCCTTTTGTGCCGAATTGTGGATGAGGTTGATTACGGCTGTTTTAAGTCCCGAAAAGCTGAAATCATACGGCGCATCGTGAACTGTGGGACGAGGAAGCTTGAATGCAAACGGATTGCCATTTTCAGCAACTCTGTCCATTTCAATTCCGCCCGGATACGGCATTCCCATTGTCCTTGCGGCTTTGTCAAAAGCCTCGCCTGCGGCATCATCACGGGTTTTGCCGATAATTTTCATCTTTGTGTAGTCCTCAACCATAACAATATGGCTGTGACCGCCTGACACAACAAGGCAGAGGAACGGCGGTTTTAATTCTTTATTTGAAATATAATTTGACGCAATGTGTGAACGCAGATGGTGAACAGGAACAAGCGGAATTCCTGTTGCAAGTGAAAGTCCTTTTGCAAAATTCACTCCCACAAGCAACGCTCCGATAAGTCCGGGGGCATATGTAACACCGATTGCGTCAATGTCGGAAAGCCTGCAGTCTGCATCTTCAAGAGCCTGTCTTACAACAGGAACAATTGCCTCTGCGTGACGGCGTGATGCGATTTCGGGAACAACACCGCCGTAAAGCTTGTGTTCCTCAACCTGAGAAGCAACCACCGAGGATATTATGTTTCTGCCGTCCTCAACAACCGCTGCCGCAGTTTCGTCACAGGACGATTCTATTGCGAGTATCTTCATAATTTTCCTTTCACTACGAAACATTTATGATGAAGTTCCGTAATATCGTTATTATAATGTTTTATTACATATATATGTCAAAAACAGCGTGTCATTAAAACAGCGTTTTCGGTTGGAGAGGAGTAGTAATTTTTCCTCTCTCCCACCTTGATAAATCCGAATTTTTCATAGAGAGAACGGGCATTCCCGTTACTTTCACGAACCTCAAGAGTGAGAAAGCAAAGGTTATTTTTCTTGGCATAGGTCACAAGCGTTTCAACAAGCGCCGAACCTATTCCCCGATTTCTGTGTGTACCGTCAACGGCAACATTGAAAATGTAACCCTCGTCAACAACAACACTCATTCCTATATATCCGACAACGGCATTGTCTTCCGTTGCGGTAAAAAACAGCGAGGTTTCGTTGTTCAGTTCTTCTTCAAGGCTGTTAAACGACCACGGATGCGAAAAACACCGCTGTTCAAGCTGTGCAACCGCCTCAAGCTGATTTTCGGTCATTCTGTCAATTTTCATACGCTTTTAATATTTCCTTTACAGAATTAACAATCTCATCACGGCAATGTCTGTACACCTCAATGTCGCCGCCGTAGGGATCGCTTATACCGAGCACGGCGATTTTTTCGGGCTGTACAAGAAAAAACTGCATCAACATTTTTGCGTGACTTTGCGACATACAGTAAAATTTTTCGTATTTTTCAATGCCGGCATCAGCCACGGCTGTTGAAGCTTTGCCCGAAAGGTCAATTCCGATTTCCTTACAGGCAATCACGGAATTTTCCGACACAGGAAGTCCCGTTGAGGTTGCAATGCCAAAGCTTTCCGCCCTGACGCAAACGCCGTTTTTCTCTGCCATATCATTAAAAATTGCCTCTGCCATGGGACTGCGACAGGTGTTGCCCGTGCATACAAAGGCAATCGTTCTGTTATTCTTTTGCATCATACCAAGTCCTTCCGATTGCCGCATCGGCTGTGAGCGGAACGCTCATTTTAACTGCGTTTTCCATTTCTTCCTGAACGATGAGTGCAACTCTCATGCTCTCATCCTGCGGAGCTTCGACAATAAGTTCGTCGTGAACCTGCAGCACAAGTCTTGCACGGAGATTTTCGGCTTTCATTCGCTCGTCAACCTTAATCATTGCAATTTTGATAATGTCTGCGGCTGTGCCCTGAATAGGCATATTTCTTGCAACTCTCTCGCCGAATGCACGAATCATATGCTTGCTCGAGGTGAGTTCGGGAAGATTTCTTCTTCTACCGAACATCGTTTCAACATAGCCGTCAGCGTTCGCCTTTTCGACAACATTTTTCATATAGCTGTCAACACCGCTGTAATGGGCAAGATAGCTTTCAATGTAGTGCTTTGCCTCTTTATTTGAAACACCGATATCCTTTGCAAGTGAAAATGCGCCGATTCCGTAAACAATACCGAAGTTAACCGCCTTTGCACGGCTTCTCATAATCGGAGTTACCATATCAAGCGGCATATTGAACACCTGTGACGCTGTGATTGCGTGGATATCTTCGTTATCCTTGAACGCTTTAATCATATTTTTGTCACCCGAAATATGGGCAAGCACACGGAGTTCAATCTGCGAATAGTCGGCGTCAACAAGCGCCCAGCCCTCTCTTGCACAGAAAAACTTTCTCATCTCTCTGCCAAGCTCGGTTCTTACGGGGATATTTTGGAGATTCGGCTCTGTTGAGCTGATTCTGCCTGTTCTTGTTTCGGTCTGATTGAAATTTGAATGGATTCTGCCGTCATCTGCAATGACCTTTAAAAGTCCCTCGCAGTAGGTTGAATTCAGCTTTGAAAGCGTTCTGTATCTCAGCACCATTTCAACAACGGGATGTTCATACCTCAGGCTTTCAAGCACCTCTGCATTTGTGCTGTAGCCGCTCTTCGTTTTCTTTTTGCAAGGGAGTCCGAGGTTTTCAAATAAAACTACGCCAAGCTGTTTTGGAGAATTGATGTTAAACTCACAGCCTGCACTTTCGTAAATTGCGGTTTCAAGCTCCTTAATCTGTGCAGAAAGCATTTCGCCGTAGCTTTCAATGCCCTGTCGGTCAACACAGACACCGATATTTTCCATTCTTGCAAGCACCTTTGCAAGCGGAATTTCAATTTCACTCAACAACTTTTCCTGACCGTGAGCCTTGATTTTATCTCCGAGTTTTTCGCACAATTTTGCGTAACAGGCAAATGCCTCGTATTTTTCATTCTGCTCATCAGTGCAGACAGGCAGAGCGATTTCGTAAGAGGCACAAAGATTTTTGTCCGAATAATCCTTTGACGACGGTTCAATCAGATATGCCGCAAGCTCAATATCAAACACAATATTTTCAACATCAATATTTTTCTCATCGGCATAAGCGTAGAGAGTTTTGATGTTTCTTGTGTACTTTTCAAGTTCACTGTCGGCAATAAACTTAACAAAAAGCTCTTCGTCCGTGCTTATATACACCTTGCCGTCAAAAAGTACGGCAAAGGATTTTAATTCTTTATTCTCTGTTTCAAAGTTGAGATAGAGCTTTTTCTCTGACTTAACATTTTTTAAAAGTTCATTTTCGTCAAAATCAGACACAACCTCAAGCGAATTTTTCTCAACCTTTTCGGGCTTTGTATTTTTGTCAGCCTTGATGCCGTATTTTTCTATTAAAGAAAACAGTTCAAGCTTTGCCATAAATCCGGCACATTCATCGGCATCTTTCATATCTACAACATAATTTTCGACACTTGTGTCAACAGGAGCGTTGCAGTTTATTTCACCGAGCATACGGCTGAGAATTGCATTTTCCTTTGACGCAGTCAGCTTTTTACGCACACCGTCCTTGATTTCAAGTTCATCAAGATGGCCATAGATATACTCAACCGTGTGATATTTCTGAATGAGATCACCTGCACCCTTTGGACCTATTCCCGCAACACCCGGAATATTATCCGAAGTATCGCCCTGTATCGCCTTGATTTCTATAAGCTCCTTTGGAGTTACACCGTAAGTTTCAAGAATCTTTTCGGGGGTATAAAGTATATCCTGTTTGTTTGAGCAAAGATGAACGCTTGTTTTGTCCGACACAAGCTGAAGGCTGTCACGATCACCCGTTGCAATAACGCACTCATTTCCGTTTTCTTCACAAGCCTTGGCGAGCGTACCGAGAATATCGTCAGCCTCAAAGCCCTCACAGGTAACAAGCCTGTAGCCTAAAAGGGTAAGAAGCTTTTTCAGCGGTTCCATTTGTGACGCAAGCTCCTCAGGCATACCTTTTCGTGTTGCCTTGTAGCCTGCATAAGCCTTGTGTCTGAAGGTCGGTGTTTTCAGGTCAAAGGCAATCGCCACGGCATCGGGATTTTCTTCATTTTTAATTTTGTACAGCATTGTAAGAAATCCGTAAATTGCGTTTGTAAACTGACCGTCCTTTGTAGTAAGCGGTCTTATTCCGTAAAACGCACGGTTTACAATGCTGTTTCCGTCAACAGCAAGTAATCTCATAATTTATACATCACATTCTCAATTTTTCCGTCTTTAATGTAAATTCTCGGAACACGCTTTCCGACAAGACAGACGGTTTCGTAGTTTATAGTTCCTGTATTTTCGGCAAGCGAATCTGCAGTAGGCTCACCGTTTTCGCCTGTACCGAATACGACAACCTCGTCACCTGTCTTGACATCTTCAATATCGGTAACATCAAGCATTGTCTGATCCATACATATTCTGCCCACAATTTTCGCTTTCTTTCCGTTCACCGTCATATAGCCGTCTTTTGCATTCTGTCTGATGAATCCGTCAGCGTATCCGATAGGAACGGTTGCAATTTTCATCTTTCTGTCGGCTGTAAAAGTTCTGCCGTAGGAAATTGTTGCACCCTTTTGAACCTCTTTTACAAAAGCAACCACTGTTTTAAGAGTCATTGCAGGAACAAGGTCAAGTCTGTCGGCAAGCTTTGATGACGGAGCAAGTCCGTAGAGGATAATACCTGCTCTTACCATATCGCAACAGGTTTCGGGGTAATCTTCAATTGCGCCGCTGTTTGAGCAATGAACAACGCTGATATCAACGCCTCGCTTTTTAAGGCTGTCACGCACATGAATAAAGTTTTCATACTGCTTGTTCGTGAACTCTCTGCCCTCGGCATCTTCATCAGACACACAAAAATGAGTAAAAAGCCCCTCAACCTCAAGATTTGGCAGGCAACAAGCCTCGCAAATTTCTTCAATAGAATATTCATCCCGTGGAAATTCCTGACACATAAAGCCGATTCTTGACATTCCCGAGTCAACCTTGATGTGCATTTTGCAGATACAATCCTCTTCAACACATTTTTCGGAAAGCTCCTTTGCATACTCAAGTGAAAAAACAGCCTGAGAAATATCATATTCAGCAAGATTTTCAGCCTCTGAAACGGGAGTGTAGCCAAGAATCACAATAGGAAGTTTTGAACCGCTTTTTCTGATTTCTATACCCTCGTCAATATTTGAAACAGCAAAAAAATCTGCTCCGAGTTTTTCATAAATCTGTGAAAGCTCAACTGCACCGTGTCCGTAGCCGTCAGCCTTTATAACACAACAGACCTTTGTATCGTCTGCAACCTTATTTCTTATTATATTATAGTTATGCTCAATTGCATTAAGTGAAATTTCAGCCCAAGTTCTTTTTACCATATTCATTTCTATCTCTCCACATACCTTTTACAGTCAATTTGCAATCAATGTAATTATAATACTTTTGATTCTTCAAATCAACACAAAATCCCCCTTTAAATGCATATAAAAGTTATTTTATTCGTAATTATGTGCAAAATGTTACTCCTGAATTTTTGCAAATGCACAAATTATCTGCATAAAAGCCCTAAATACTGCAATTCACTTGATTTATTTATTCATTTTTGGTAGAATTAAAAGGTATTTGATTTATAAATTTAATTTCAGGAGGGGCATAATGACAACAAACAACATAATAGTTCTTTGTGCGTTTATAGCTTATATGATTATTATGATCGTAATAGGCTTCGTTTGTTCAAAGGGCAACAAGAACAATGAGGACTACTTTCTCGGTGGCAGAAACCTCGGCAGTTGGACAGCCGCAATGTCGGCACAGGCATCTGATATGAGCGGTTGGCTTTTGATGGGACTTCCGGGCGCCGTATACCTTGCCGGCACAGGCGAGGCATGGATTGCCGTAGGACTTCTTATCGGCACAATTCTCAACTGGTACATTGTTTCGGCAAGACTTCGTAAATACACAATTGTGGCAGGCAACTCGCTCACTATTCCGAGCTTTTTCAAAAATCGCTACCGTGACCATAAAAACATAATCAAAATTGTTTCGGCTTCAATCATCGCAGTTTTCTTCACGGTTTACACAGCGTCGGCATTCAGTTCGGGCGCAAAGCTTTTTGCAACGCTCTTCTCGGACAGCGCAAGCGGTGACGAAAACTACAATCGGGTTTATGTTATCGGTCTTATCGTTGCCGCAGTAGTAATTCTTGTATATACATTCATGGGCGGTTTCAAAGCAGTTTGTACAACCGACCTCATTCAGGGACTTATGATGATTGTTGCAATCCTTACCGTTCCGGTGCTTGCATATGCAATTCTCACATTTGACACAAGCTTCAGTTCTGCACTTGCTGCAAAAGGTGTTGAACAACCTGCTCAGTTTCTTAACTTCTTTGTAAACGGTGACGGAACTCCTGTTTCGGCTGTTTCGATTATTTCAAACCTTGCGTGGGGACTCGGTTACTTCGGTATGCCGCATATTCTCGTCAGATTCATGGCTGTAAAGAGCAATGAAGAAATCAAGAAGTCAAGAAAAATTGCTGTTGTTTGGGTAATTATTTCACTTACTGCGTCATGCCTTATCGGTCTTATCGCAAGAGGCTACCTTACAGCACAGCTTGACGATGCGACAAGCGAATCTGTATTCATCAGAACAATCCAGCAGCTTTTCTCAGGCAACGGCGTGCTTATCTTTATCGGCGGTATTTTCCTTTGCGGAATCCTTGCCGCAATTATGTCAACAGCAGACAGTCAGCTTCTCGTCACTGCGTCGGCTGTTTCGGAGGATCTTTACAAAGGTGCTGTTAAAAAGAATGCAAGCGAAAAGAGTTCGCTTTTGGTCGGCAAAATTGCAGTTGCAGTTGTCGCTGTAATCGCATTCTTCATTGCACTTAATCCTAAATCAAGCATTATGGGACTTGTTTCGGATGCATGGGCAGGATTCGGTTCGGCATTCGGACCTGTTGTTCTGTTGGCGCTTTTCTGGAAACGCTCAACACTTTCGGGTGCAATCAGCGGCATGGCAACAGGTGCTCTGACAGTTATCATATGGGACTATATTCCGCTTGTAAACGGTCAGACGCTTTATGCGGCAACAAATCTTTATTCACTTGTTGTAGGCTTCGGACTTGCGCTTATTGTGAATGTTATTGTTTCCCTTCTTTCAAAAAAGCCGTCAAAAGAAATCATTGACGAATTTGATTCAATTAAAAATATTGAAGTATAAAACACAGGGGCAGTCGCTTTATCACGACTGCCTTTTTTGTGTCTGAATTTAATTTTTTTCGAAAATAAGAAAAATAAGGCATGGAATATCACAAAAATCAATTGAAATGTGCAAATCTTTGTAGTATAATCTATCGTATTGTTTGTTACTATTTTATTTTTCAGAAAAGAGATTGATATGAAACTTTTAGAAGACAGAATTCTTAAAGACGGACATATTGGTGCCGACAATGTGTTAAAGGTTGACAGCTTTCTCAATCATCAGATTGATGTCAGTTTTGTATGTGAGCTTGGCAAGGAATTTTACAGACTTTTCAAGGATGAAAACATAACAAAAATTCTGACAATCGAAGCGTCTGGAATCGGCATTGCCTGTCTTGCGGCTCAGTATTTTGGTGTTCCGGTTGTTTTTGCAAAAAAGACAAAGACAATCAATATTTATTCCGATACATACAACGCAACCGTCCACTCATACACTCATAAAAAGGACTATGACATAGTTGTTTCAAAGGAATTTTTGAGCAAAGAAGACAATGTGCTTATCATTGACGATTTTCTTGCAAAGGGCAGCGCCTTAACGGCACTTCTTATGCTTATTGAAAAAGCAGGCGCAAAAACAGCAGGTGCGGGAATTGTTATCGAAAAAGCTTATCAGGGCGGCGGCAACCTCGTTCGTGATATGGGCATAAGAGTTGAATCTTTGGCAAAAATCAAGTCAATCAGTAAAAAAGACGGAATCGTGTTCTGCAAGCAGTAGTAATATACTGCTTGCTTATACTTGACTTTTGCTGATATTTATAGTATTATCTAACGGTAGGTCTTGTAGAAATTGAAAATGCGGGTGTGGCGGAATTGGCAGACGCGCTAGATTTAGGTTCTAGTGTCAACCGATGTGCAGGTTCAAGTCCTGTCACCCGCACCAGTAAAGGTGGTTTTTTAACCACCTTTTTCTTTTTGCCAAAATTACTTAAAATGCCTTAAAAGTGGCTTAAACACTGGGTTTTTG